>WBZM01000119.1_pt1 | contig 127416 bp, 100 predicted proteins | sample 5204271 | NCBI WGS metagenome assembly WBZM01 (sample SAMN12344346, study PRJNA552823) | activated sludge metagenome | biome: Activated sludge suspended growth; feature: Nitrification reactor; material: Wastewater; isolation source: activated sludge from nitrification reactor of wastewater... | reverse complement strand
ACAAACAAACCCTGCTTAACGGCGGGGTTTTTTGTTTTTAGGAAGGACTGAAAATTCTTGTGTCGGTGGGTTCCCTGCCTGACTGCGTCACGCAGGCAGGGATTCCCTCCCACACCACAAACAAACCCTGCTTAACGGCGGGGTTTTTTGTTTTTAGGAAGGACTGAAAATTCTTGTGTCGGTGGGTTCCCTGCCTGACTGCGTCACGCAGGCAGGGATTCCCTCCCACACCACAAACAAACCTTGCTTAACGGCGGGGTTTTTGTTTTTAGGAAGGTTGTGGTTCCCATTTGCATGCACCCTAAAGAATCCTCACCTTTACCAAAACGCTTCGCGAATGGATTCGTACGGAAACATACTATTGGTAGCCATGCCCATTTTTCTGCTGCTCATTTTAATTGAAATGTTTTGGGGCTGGTGGAAGAAGGGAGAGCATCAGCCGGTGGTGGATACGGTGTCGAGCCTTACCTCGGGCATGACCAACATTTTAAAAAGCACCCTGGGGTTAACGCTGGTAATTGTAAGCTACAGTTGGCTGCAAAGCCATTTGCATTTAATGCAGTGGCCAAAGCAAAGCGTATGGCCCTACGTTATTACCTTTTTGTTTATGGATTTTACCGGCTACTGGGCGCATCGTTTTCAGCACCGGGTAAATTTTTTCTGGAACCACCACATTGTGCATCACAGCAGCGAGGAATTTAACCTGCCTTGTGCGCTCAGGCAGGAGATAGCCGTGCTAACCAACGTTTATACACTGATGATGATACCGTTGGCACTAATTGGTATTGCACCTGAAGTGCTGGCTATTGTAGGTCCAATTCATTTGTTCAGCCAGTTTTGGTACCATACGCGCTACATAGGCAAGCTTGGTTTTGTGGAGTACATTTTGGTAACTCCTTCGCACCACAGGGTGCACCACGCCATGAACGATTTATACATGGATAAAAACTTTAGCCAGGTGTTTATAGTGTGGGACAGGCTGTTTGGCACTTACCAGGAAGAGATGGACAGCGAGCCCTGCGTGTATGGTATGCGTCGGCCTGCTCAAACCTGGAATCCATATGTGATAAACTTTAAGCATTTGTGGAGTTTAATATCGGATGCCTGGCATACGCAAAGCTGGCGCGATAAGCTGCGCATTTGGTTTATGCCAACAGGCTGGCGCCCGGCCGATGTGCAGGAACGTTATCCGCTGTTTACGATAAACCACATGAGCGAGCTGAAAAAATACGACCCTGTATATAGCAACCTGTTTCGCGCGTTTAGTATTGTACACTTAAGCGCTATCTTTTTATTGCTGTGCTTTCTGTTTTACCGGTTTGGTGAAATAACCGAGCGCGAAGCCTTTATAAATGGCGTTTTTCTGCTTGCTGCCATATTCGGCTTTACTTCCTTTTTGGATAAGAAGGCTTATGGTTTAGTAACTATGCTTGCTGTTGCCGGCGCCGTGGTTGTTTATTGCCTGTTAAACAAGGAGTGGTTTGGTATAAACACCTTTATGCCATATGGTTCATTTGTGGTTACCCTGTACTTTTTGCTTAGCTCCTTAAGTGCCGTTTGGTTTTACGCCCGCGAATTCAGGCCTGCTGAACAGCTTGCTGCCGAAGGTAGTGTTATATGATGCCCGTTGCATTAACAAATAAGGGCAATTGAATGACTTCGCTCATTCTCTGTCTTAGGCCATCGCTCTAACTTTGTTTCATCTCTTAATGAACCAAACCCGTGGAGTATGAAACGATTAATGTATTTAACTGTTGCAGTGCTGCTGTTTATGGCTGCATGCAACAACCAAAAACCTAAGGAATCCGAAACCCCTGCTGCTACAGTAACACCCGAAGACAAAGAATTACTTGAAAGTGCACAGGCTATGTTTAAGGCACTACCGGCTACCGCCGAGAAGGCGGATAACAAACTGACACCTGAAAAAATTGCCTTAGGCAAAATGCTGTATTACGATACACGCCTTAGCAAAACGGGTAATAACAGCTGCAACAGTTGCCATAACTTAAGCACCTTTGGTGTAGATAATTTACCCACCAGCAAAGGTGACGCAGGAAAGTTTGGAACACGGAACTCGCCAACGGTATTAAACGCCGCTACGCACGATTTCCAGTTTTGGGATGGCAGAGCCAAAGACGTTGAAGAGCAGGCAGGCATGCCCATCCTGAATCCTGTAGAAATGGCAATGCCCGGCAAAGACTTTGTAGTTAATAAACTAAAAGGTATTGCCGAGTATAAGGAGCTGTTTAAAGCGGCTTTTCCTGATGAAAAAGACGCACTTACTTATGCTAACCTGGAGAAGGCCATTGGCGCTTTTGAAAGAACATTGATTACCCCCTCTGCTTTTGATAAATACCTTGCCGGTGATGTGCAGGCATTAAATGCCGATGAGAGAACAGGCCTTAAGCAATTTATTACAGTGGGTTGTAACCAGTGCCACGTGGGTAGCAACCTTGGTGGCACCATGTTTCAGAAATTCGGCCTTTATACCGACTATCGCCCGCTTACCAACAGCAAGGGAGCCGATAACGGTAAAATGGATATTACAAAGCAACCGGCCGATAAGGACATTTTTAAAGTGCCCGGCATGCGCAATGTGGCAAAAACGCAACCGTACTTTCATGATGGCAGCGTGACCGACTTAAAAGAGGCGGTACGCATTATGGGCAAAACACAGCTGAACAAAGATTTAAGTGAAGCTCAACTTAGCTCAATCGTTTTATTTCTTAATACACTTACTGCTGATGTGCCGGAGGACGTGAAGAAGGCTCCTGAGGTACTGGCCCAAAAGTAAAGTCTACTTGTGCCCATATAGTAGAGCGCCCCTGTAAGGGGCGTTTTTTTTAACCACACCGCATAGAATTTTTACTTTCGGGGAAAATAGCGTTATGAGAAAGTTGTATGCATTTATTTTCATTTTATCAATATTGGTTTCTTCCTGTAAAAAAGACGAAACCCCACAGGACTGTACGCCTACAGTAGTAGAAGTGAACAATGACATAACAACCCCTACCACTTGGGAGGATTGCCACGTTTACGTAATTGGCGTTAACCAGATAAGTGTTACCAGCACACTTACCATTCAGCCGGGTGCAATTGTTAAGTTTAAAGATATTGTGAGCGACAACTCTATTATAGTTAGCAACGCAGGCAGAATATTGGCCGAAGGCACCTCCTCTAAGCCAATCATATTTACCTCTTACAAGGATGACTCCAACGGTGGCGATAACAACGGAGATGGTTCAGCTACAAGCGCTGCGCGTGGAGATTGGGGAGGCATAATCATTAATAGCAACAACTGTAAGTTTACCTATTGCAAATTTATGTATGGTGGCGAAGGCCCCGGTGGTGGTGCTGGCCAGCCTACTTTGGAGTTTTCGTACTACTATGGTAAAATAGACCATTGCACTTTTGCTTATTGCGGTGGCGAAACCACCTACAACGGTTACGGCGTTGTAGATGCCAACAGCTGCAGTAACCCGCAATTCAGCATAACTAACAGCACTTTTTATGGCTGTATTAAGCCCATGTTCTTAAACCCGGCTATTAGTGTAGATAACAGCAATAGCTTTCATAACCCCAATAATGCTTCTGAGAAAAACCAATTGAATGGTGTTTTTATTACCGGCGACCCTAACGAACCAACTACTGATGTAAGCTGGACAGAAGATGAAGTGCCTTTTGTTGTTACCGGCTCAATTGCTATTGGCGATGGCTTGAAGCTTATTTTAGCCTCAAACGTTATTATTAAAGTATGCGACCAGCCTTCGCCCGGTTACAACCGTATTGATATTAAAGAGGGTTTTAGTACCATACAGGGCCACGATTTGGCCGGTGTTATTTTTACCAGCTATAAGGACGATACTTTTGGTGGCGATACCAATGGAGATGGCAGTGCAAGTTCTCCTTCGACAGGAGATTGGTACGGTATATTGGATCTATCAGCTACTATAGCCACCAACAACCACTGTTATGCGTGGAGCAACGTTTACTACGCGCAGTATCCGTAATCAACCTTCGTTTTTCTGTAGTACAAACTGCTTTTGCCGTATATCGTAATTGATATAGGGCGGAAGTTTAAGCAGGCGTGGGTATAGTGCATTAAGCACCGGAAAGTTGTAGTAGTAAAACGCCTTGGTTAGCCCGCCGAAGAAGATACGGATGCGGTAAGAAGGAAACTCCGCAAACAGCTTTTGCTTAAGCGCTGCCACGTGTAACTGCGATTCGGCCCTGTAACGTTCAGGTTCCTGCATTGAAAGCTGCCTGCCGTGTATACGAAACCCGCCCAGCAATACATTAGTGGTATATAGCTCGGCGTGCTCGAAAAAGCGTGTCCACAATTCCAGGTCATAGGCTATGGTGTTTTCATTCAATCTACTGCCAGCCTTTTCCCATAGTGTTCTTCGCCAAAAAACGCTTTCCTGTTGTATGGCGCTAAAATCGCCCATAGCAAAACGCCACTTGCTCCACCGCGCAAACTTCATGTGAAAGTTATCATTAATGTAATTCGGCGAATAGTAAAAGCGGTTGTTCTTGTAATAAATTTCGTCAACAAAGTTGCCATCGGGGGTTAACCAACTGGGGTAACCCATTATCCAATCGGCCTCCGGCACGGTTTCAAACACATTGGCTATGGCAAACAGTGCCCGGCTGTGCAGTTTGTCGTCAGAGTTTAACCAGCCTAAAATTTCGCCGGTTGAAAGTGCAAAGGCTTTATTTAATGCATTGGCCGGGCCCGTGTCAGGCTCGGCTATTACCAGGTTGAATTTATCCCTGTATTTCTCAATTACCTCCAATGTGCCATCGGTGCTGCCTCCATCCACAATTATGTACTCCAGGTTGGGGTACTGCTGGTCAATAACCGAATGGATGCAATCCTCAATATAGGGCAGGCTATTAAGGCAAACAGTAACGATGGTTATTTTAGGATAGCCTTGCATTAATAGTCGCTTAGAAAGTAAGATTGGCTTTTGTGATCGTACCTAACCACCGGGGGCAAATAATTTTTTGATTTATAGTAAGCCCTTAAATACGGCACGTTGTTTACAAACAAAAACTCCTGCAGTTTATTAAACAAGCCATCCTCAACAAGCGCGTTGCTTGCCCGGGCCTCTGGTGTTCTGTCAATATTAAAATTTCGGGTAGACGAAAGATATACATCGCAGGTATAAAGCTCCTGCACCTTGAAAAATGCCAGCCATAAATCATCAAAAAAGCTTTTGGCAGAAACCAGCGAGACGGATGGCGAGGCTATATCCCAAAGATATTTTTTCCAGAACGTACTGGCCGGCGAAAGACTGCGGCCTGCATTTTTGTAAAGGTTTGGCGTTAAAGTCTGCATAACCGGCAAGGCTTTTTCGCGCCTCTCTTGCTTTGCCATCGCGGAGGTAGAAATTAAAGCTTGCCATATTGTTGACTTTGAACAGGGCAAATATACGCAATAACAGTACGAGGGGAAACCTTTTTCTTTACGGTTCTTAATCCAACTTTTTTAACCTTTACCAACAACACCAATGAAAATAATAATTTATACGAGTTTTCGGTTAAGTCGAATAAAGTAAAATTTGAAAAGTTCAAGTGCCTCCAACACCACAAACAAACCCTGCTTAACAGCGGGTTTTGTTGTTTCGCTGTAAAACCCTCCACTCAGAACTACTTCCGGTTAACACACATAAACTACTTTGCCGGTAAACTGTTCAACAACTGCTCAATACCCATGTCATTCGGAGATAATAAAAGTGCCTTTTCGGCATAAAACCTGGCACTATCAGCTTGTTGAAGCTGAACATAAGTGCGGCTAATATTCAGATAGGGATCGGCAAAGGCTGGCATTTCGTTTATAGCTCTGCGATTTACCTCAATAGATTTTCCATAATCCTTGATCTTAAAGTACAACAAGCTGAGCCTCTCATACCCGGCATACTGTTTAGGGCGATCTTTAATATAATACTCCAGATAGGGCACTGCTTCTGAATATCGTTGCTGCACCATTAATATCTCGCTTATATTAAAATGCACTTCGCTAAAGGTCGAATCCACCGTTATTGCATACTTAAACGCAGCCAAAGCGCTATCTGGCATATTTAAAACAGTATAGGTTCTTCCTATATCAAAGGACACATTAAAAAAATCAGGATATATAAGCAAGGCAGTTTTAAAGTGCCCTAAGGCCTCCATCCGCATCTGCCGCTGTGCGTTCATATCAGTTAGTTCAAAACTCTTATTCATTAAAGCCAGCGCTAACAGATTATGCGCCTGTGAAGATTCCGGCACTACTTCAATGTCGCGCGACATAAGTGTCAACTTGTTTTCCCACTGAAAATTTCGGGCAAAAGAAGCGGCGCTGTATAAAAGCAAGACAATTAACAGCGAAGCCTTTCCCCATTTGGGTATTTCAGAAAATTGTATGTTAAGCCTTCGGATATCCATTTTAAATATCTGGAATAGTAACCACGTAAGCACAAGGCAAAAACCCAGAGAAGGCAACAGGGCAAATCTATCCCCAACTACGCCGGCTATTTGTTGTAAAAATCCGGACACCGAAGAGATGCTGATTAAATATATAATCAAACCCAATGACAGGACTTTTTCCTTCTGATAAAACCAGAAAAACACACCCAGCAAAAAGCCATGCACCAATAGCCCCGCAATGGCCAAAAAGGAAAGCAGTTTTGTTGGCTTAAACTCGCGATAGCCGTAATAGAAGGCCATAGGATAGGGAACCATGAGCCTTTTAAAGTAGTGGTAGGTTACTACGGCAGAAAAGGCAATTCTGTCTTTTAACGGATCGAAAAGTGTAACCGGGCTCTCTACGAAATCTATTGTTCTGTCAGTTGGTATAGCAAATGGTTGAAATTCCATCGGTTTGGAAGTATCGGTATAAGATGCAGCCCTTGCATCGCCTACGAACCCCGTAGGGGGAGGTGGTGGTGGCAAAACATTTCCTTTAGAAGGGAGAAGTGCTGAAAAGTTAAATGAGTTGAATTCCAGAAGGAAGAAAACAAACAGTAAGACTGGTAATACGGGCGAAACTCGTGAAGCTTTTTCCGGCTTAAAAAGCATAAAAAGTATTACCCCCGCGCAAAACAAGTTACTGAATTGGAAAAGCATATTACTAAATTCATAATCTTCCGTAGCTGCAATAAATGTTAGAAGCAACTGAAAAACAACCATCGCCCCGAACAAAAAAAGGCCTATCCTTCTAAAAGTTGGTGAGCGGCGCCTGCCTGCGACGGAAAGGGCAAAGGCAATTAAAGGGAACGCAAACTCAACTCCTCCTATTAGAAGAAGCTGTATGGCCGCTATGATGGGGAAAGGCAAGGCAAGAACAACAATCAAACTACTGGAGTAGCGCAATTTGCTCCTTCCCGCAAGCAGGAGAACCAACCAGGTAGTCATTAAAAGGGAATGCGGATAGGGGGCCTCGGGTTGGCCAATGGTGGCAAGAGCCACAGTGCTTAAGGATATGAATATTACTGTGGATATGTACCGAAGCGCTTCTTTTCTGCTAAAGACAGTCAAAAAACCAACAAGTCCATAAATTGCATAAAAAGGATGTGGCAGATTATAAAATACGAAGTAGCATGTGCAAATCACAATAATCAGCGCATATAATGTAAGCACGGGTTGCAGAACGTCTTTTAAAGTAAGCTCAACTGTGGAAGTTGGGTCGTCTGTCACAACTTCGCGATAGCTAAATGTATTTACAAACCAGAAGTGAACAGTTTGTGAAGTGCTTTTTATAAACTGAATGGTAGTAAAAAGCGGTTTCTTAATCCATTCTACCTTAAAGTAAAAAAACAGGGGTGAAAAAAGCGAAAAAGCTGCGAACTGAAATTTAGAGGCTACCTCGGCCTGAGGATACAGGTAAAAAACAGGAGGCGCCAAAACAAGCCCCACGGCCAGTGTTTTAGATAAAGAGGGCCGGAACAGGATAATGAGCGCTGCCGGAATGATAACCGCAAAACTTACCCCGGAATATTTACTTAAAAGAGAGCAGGTAAAACACAGAAACAGGAGTGGCAACCACTTAAAATTACCGGCGGCAACCTTTGTTGCAGAATAAAAGGCCAACAAGGCGAACATCAGGCTTAATATTTCGTCCCGGTTTTTTATACTGCAAACCACTTCGGTATGTAAAGGATGAGCCGCAAAAAAAAGGCAGGCAATAAAAACCAGCAGTGGGGAGGCTATATCCTTTAAAAGTGTACTTAATAACAAAAACAGCACTGTGCATAAACAGGCATACAGCAGAATATTGATAAAGTGACTTACATGGGGATTTTCGGCAAATAGTTCATGCTCCATGGCAAAGGATGCAAGCACCATTGGCCGATAATCATAGGCATAGCCCATATCGTCGCGGTAATATGGTTCGCGCAAAACTTCGGGCATGAAATAATACAATCGTGCACCAAAAGAGCGATTCGGCAAGTTGTCGACATTGAACTCCTCAAAATTGAACTTGACAACATCCCAACCTCTGGATGTTAGTCGATGTCCTCTTGTTACAAGTTCGTCATCAAGGTTGTAGTCGTTTGGAATGGCATTTATGAAAAGAACAAATGCAAAACCAAAAATGGCAAGCGCGTAAAAATTCCTTCGGAAAAAGGATTCCTTTTTTTTCTGTTTTATAGCAACAACTTCCTTCTTTTCTTTCTTGGCCATTGTGTTATTTACTATTTCGCCAGCATCAAAAATCGCTGCTGTTTCATGTCATAACGTATATGCGGTGGTAAATCCAGCAGATAAGGATACGCATTATTTAGAAGTGGCAGGTCGTAGTAATAAAAAAGCTTTGTAAGAGCTGCCAGGGCAATTCGAAAGCGAAAAAACGGTTTTTGTCTAAACAGTTTCCTCTTCAGGCTGTTTACATGCAGCTGTGATTCAGACCTGTATCTGTCAGGCTCGCGCATAGAAAGCTGCCGGCCGTGGATACGGAACCCGCCTAACAATACATCGGCAGTGTGCAGTTCAGCATGTTCAAAAAATCTGGTCCACAACTCAAGGTCGTAGGCAATAGTTTGCTCATCCAAATGCCCGTCAACCTTATCCCAAAGGCTTCTTCTCCAAAAAACGCTTTCCTGTTGAATGGAACTGAAATCGCCCATGGCAAATCGCCATTTACTCCAGCGGGCAAACTTCATGTGTAGGTTGTCGTTAATATAGTTGGGGGAGTAGTAAAATTTTTCACCCTTATAAAATATCTCATCAACAAAGTTGCCTTCCGGCGTCAACCAACTGGGGTAACCCATTATCCAATCGACATCAGGCAGGCTATTGAACATCTCTGCAATCGCAAAAAGAGAATTAGAGTGGAGCTTATCATCGGAATTTAACCACCCCATTATTTCGCCCGACGACATCAAGAACCCTTTGTTCAATGCGTTTGCCGGTCCACTATCAGGCTCAATTAATCTTATGGCAAACCTTTCTGCATATCTTTCGATAACATCCTTTGTACCATCGTTACTTCCTCCATCAATTACAATATACTCTAAATTGGGGTAGCCCTGATCTGTTACAGAGCGGATACAATCCTCTATGTATGGCAGGCTGTTAAGCGACACGGTTACTATCGTTATTTTAGGATAGGTCATTTTTAATAGTCGCTTAAGAAATAAGAATGGCTTTTGTGGTCGTATCTTACAACTGGTGGCAGGCAATTTTTAGACTTATAATAAGCCCTGAAATAGGGAATATTATTAAGAAACAAAAACTCGTGAAGTTTGTTGAGCAAGCCGGTCTCTACAAGTGAATAACGGCTGCCATTGAGGGAGTCGGGCGCCTTAGCGGGGTCGTAGTTGGAACTGGTAGAAAGATACACATCGCAGGTATAAAGCTCCTGCACCTTGAAAAATGCCAGCCATAAATCGTCAAAAAAACTTTTGGCAGAAACCAGCGAAACTGATGGCGAGGCAATGTCCCACAGGTATTTTTTCCAGAACGTACTGGCCGGCGAAAGGCTGCGGCCCGCATTTTTGTATAGGTTGCGTTCAAAAATATGACGGTTCCATCTACGTGTCAGTGTGGTGCCTGAAATTACATTAAACCCTGTTGCACTACGTAATGTTTGAATACCGGTAAGCCAGTTAATGTCAGGGTACTTGCGGAATATGTGGTTTACTTCTTTAAAGCTTTTTTCAAAAAAAACATCGCCGCTTTTGGCAATAACAAAATACTGTCCCTTGCTGTTAAGCATGGTGTCGCGAAAATTGCGGAAAAGCATTTCGGCTGAAGGCGAATCCTTAGTAGAAGTGTTTTTCCCTGAATATAAGTCTTGTTTATTCTGTGGCGTGAATACAGTTATGTGATACTGAGAGGAAGGGTATCCTTGTTTGTGGATCGAGTTGATGGTTTTTGTTGTTTCCTGCACACTGCTATTTGCCAAAATTAATACTTCAATATAAGGAAACTCGATATCTAATTTAAACCGAGCCAAGAAATCATCGCACCATTGCTTCCAAGAGTCTCTGGTTTTCTCGTAAGCTATTTTATCAGACTCTTGCTGTTGAAGGCGATGAAAAAGGGTAGGGTAAATTGACTTTGCTGAAACGTAGTAATCAATTAATTCAGGAGTTTTATTTGTAAACTCTTGCGTTGGGGCTAAACTATAGAACGATCCGGTAGATCGGTACAGCAGATTTTGTGAAGCGCTTATAAGGTCGTTGCCAAACGAAATTGTTGGCTTAGCGCATAATTTTGAGGAGATTAGATAGGGGTGGCTGATGTTTTCAAGATTTTTAGTGCCATACAAATCGCACTCGAAATCGTATCTAGTTAATTCAGGCAGAAAGGCTTTTAAAGTATCAGGAGTAGGTTCAAAGCTAGAGTCGTATTTAGACCTTGATTGGCTAAATGGACAAAAAGCCCATAAGTGCTCAGTGTTAGCCAACGGAACCTGGAACAACCCCCTTTGCACCGAATTAACGCCCGGCTCACTAAAATTGGTTGATAAAGAAATACGGGGATAGACGAAGAACAGGTTGTTTTCGATCATATACTGCACAAAGTGCTTTTTCCATGAGCTTTGTGACCATTGCCGAATATAATCCGGAAGGTTCGAAAGTGAACGGTTGCCGTTTTTAGAGAACCATTCTTTAAATGCACCCCACTGCAATTTTGTAAAAACCTGACCCCATGAAGATGGCAGCTGTATGAAATGCACGTCGTTGCTGTCCTCCAAAGGGAAAAACGGCCTGAAGCCATTTTCAGTAACGTGATAAGAGTAAAGCGATACGCCGGCAATCAAATAATCAGTGGCGTAATACTGTATGGCCGTGGTAGCGTAACAATAAAAGTGCGGTGAAACAATGAGATCGTCTTCAAGTAGTATCACGGTCCCGAATTCCTCGCTTAAGTCGCCACAAGTGATTACGTGGGCCTTTAAACCCAAATGCTGTTCTCTTATTATAATCTTTTTGGGACCAAACGGCCAGTTAAAAGCGCAAGCAGTTTGCTCTACGGCTTTATTCTCACTTTTGTCAATACTGATTACAAGCGTTACGTTGTTGTCCGGATAAACGCCATGAGAAACAGAATCCAATAGCCGTTTGAGGCTCGACTCCCTGTTATATGCAATAACGACTATGGTTGGCCTAACTGCCATGAGAGCTTACTATAATTCCTGATACGTAAATAGTGTTCCAAACATTTTATTCAACTCGTTTATAACGGCTAACTGCTCTTTTATATGAATGTTATATCCGGCATGTGCGAGCTTAACAGCGAGTGCCAGTTGCTGTGACTCCTCTATAATAGATGTCCCTTTCTTGTAGGTTACACCGTCGAAAACTATTTTCTCAGACTTAGTGTGTTCTTTAACCATCTGAGTAAATTGAAACTCAAGATGGCTTTTGTTCACCTTGTCAGTAGCTTCGCTTAACGGCAATTCAAGCCCTCGCTTTTGGGCAGCTAAAATCAACGCCCGATTGTCGCGGGGGAAGCAAGGTCCTCCAAAGCCAAAGCCATATTTTAAATACTTATTACCTATACGCGAGTCGGCACCAATGGCTTGCAGTATTTTATCGGCGTCGGCTCCTGCATTTTTGGCCAGATTGCCAATGGAGTTGGCAAAAGATATTTTCATAGTTAGAAAGCAGTTGGTGGCTAGTTTGCAGATTTCAGCACTTAAAGGGTCCATTCTGCAAATGGTTGGATTGCTGCGGCAAAGTTTTTTATAAATGCCTTCAATAACACCCCCAATGGCCTCATCTGCTTCGCCAATCAAAACATGGTCGGCATACAACAGGTCGTTAATAATGCTGCCCTGGGCAATAAACTCCGGGTTATAGCTCACGGTGTAGTTATAGGGCTTAAGCATATCGGCTAATTGAGCACAATACCCGGGCATTACCGTACAGCCAATCACAATGTCAACCCGCTCATCCCTTCTGCCAAAGTTGATCAGGGCGCCGGCAATTCGTTCTATCTGCGAGTGGTCGTAGGAGCCATCTGCTTTTGAGGGAGTGGCTACCATTATAAATAGCAACTTAAAGTCGTCATTTAGCACCTCTGCTATATGAGTGGTAGCCCTAAAATTTTTGCTTTTACTCAATAGGGCAGAAACTTCCGGTTCAGGGCTGGTAAATGTTTTATCGTTAAGGCTTTTAACATACTCGTCGGATATATCAACCCCAGAAACTTCGTAACCTGCCTGCTCAAGGTTAAGCGAAAAACAAAGGCCCAAACGGCCAATACCTAATACAGCTAGTTTCATGTTAAGAGACCCCGAAATTAACAATTCAGAAGGGATTAAAAATAAACTCTTTGAAGTGCTTGTCTGCAAAACCCCAATCGGCTTTGTTAAAATTGTATCTATGCTTTCCTTCGATCAGTTTTTTACCAGCTTCGTGCACAATATCCCAACCAATGCCCGGCCGGTTATTTATAAAACTTATTTTTTCAATAGCGCTGAGCGATTCCCATCCGTTGTAGTGATCTATATGAAAAGTGCATGCTTTAGTAGGAAACAAATGCTGCCGGTAGCCCCTTGCAGCAGCGGCAATTACGCCCATACTATCTATGTGAATAGAATAAAGGTCCAGCTCCGGATAACCCTGTATATCCATCCAGGCATCCTTGTGCATCAAGGTAAAGTCGCCACAGGCGTTTGTGTCTAAATTCATCATTAGTAAATCCACTGGTTCCATTGTAGCCCTCCGCAACCTGCTCATCAGGTAATTCAACGTTTTTGCAACAGTGGAGAAAAAGTAGATCCACCCCGGCCAGTTTAAAAGATACAGGTAATCGGGGTCGCGGCCCAATTGCCGCATAATGCGGGTTCGGGCAAGCGCAAGTTGTTGTTGTGTATCCAGCTTTTCATCAATCTGTTCAGGAATGTCGGACCTATTGGCGCGGTAAAAGCATTTTTTATCAAGGTTTTTTGCGGCCAGAATTTCCATTAACTCGTTGGAAAAAAGAAGGTCTACATTGGAGCACAGGATGAAATCTGCTGCTGCACGCCTTATGCCTACATTTTTAGCAATCATTTGATACAACGGCATAGTATGGGCAAACCTGTATTGGGTATGGATTTCAGCGGGCACAACAATATACCTAAGCGAAAGAAAATCGCCCTGTTGCGGTTGCGGTAATATTTCGTGCAGGTACGGCTTTTCCTGCGGGGGGTTCCACTCCACCACAATTAACTCAATAGGCAATTGATAACGATTGGCCTGGTCAATTAATCCACGAATAAAAATGCGCTGCCGCTTATCCATGTCACCACCATGGTTATCATTTCTCGAGCTAACAATAATACTTAGGTACGGCTTCATAGGGCAATCTCGGTTTCTTCAAATCGTTCAGTGGCAAACCCCCAGTTTTCATCATTGTATATAATTGGCTTTCCCTCCTTCTCCATTTTCCGGCTATCATCCTCAAACTGTCGAAACATGGCAAATATATCGGGCTGGCTATTATCCGCCACAAATCTTCTTTCATGATCCTGATGATAGACCGGCGGAAAAAAAACCTGTTCCTTTAAACCGCTGTAAAAGGCCATGGCCACAGCAATGGCATCGGTATGCATGGATAGATAGGTGTTCTGTGGGTGTCCATGCAGTTTAAACCAGGCCTCCTTGGCCATCAGCATAAAATCGCCGCTACAGTTGCTGTGAAACTTGAACGACATATTATCATAAGTTACCGGAATCAACTTTTCGTTTGCCATTTTTTCGTTATCCAGTAACCAAAACTCGTAATCCAGTTTCTTGCGATTTTTACGTTCCAGCCACCACAATTGAAGTGGCCAAAAGAAGCCCATTTGTAAAGGCCACATAAAGCCTTTCATAAATATCCTAAACACCTTACTGCGCACTTTTGCCAAATCAGTTGCAGGATTAACCAGCCGTAAGTCGTTTTTGTAATCACAGCGGTTTGCCCTGTAATAAGCGTCGCTCTTTAACTTTTTATCCGCTATAAAACGGACAATGGCGGGATCGATTAAGATATCCGGGTTGGCCGATAGAATAAATTTGCCTAAGGCCCTTCGTATACCGATGTTTTTAGCCACATATTCGTACAAAGGCATCTTTTTTCTGATTGAACCATCAGAAATTTTTTCGTGAAACTCCTCCGGCACTGTTACAAGACGAAAGCGAACAAAACCGGATTTTGGAAACTTAAGTGTATCTGCCAATTGTGGCCGGTCTGCAACAGGATTGTAATTTACTATAAGAAACTCAGCAGGTAGTTTATACTTATCGGCATAAAATGTAAACCAGGTCAAACAATTCTGAAGCCGCAGTTCAAAGTCGCCACCGTAGTTATCGTTACGAGCTGCTACAACTACCGATAAATAGGGGAAAGACTCACTCATATTTGTTATCTATGACTCAGAATTTAGCAGACAAGTATAACTTAAGCGCGGCATTTTACTAAACCGAATAATACGGAAGACAGTATTGAATTATGTCAGGCAGAAAGTCAACTCTTTATAATGCATTGCTTTTTGTTTTATCGGCTATGGTTTCGATGGTTGTTTTTGAGTTTATTGCCCGTAAATGGCTGCACTTAGGCAACAACTATCCTAACTCTTCCGTTTGGTACAAAGAGAAATGGCTGGAGAACCATGAGAATCCGGACCCAACACTTACGGGCTACAGTATAGACAGATACGACAGCTTGCTTGGGTGGACTCTGAAAGAAAACCTCCGCAATGCAGATGTTTATGGATGGAAGGTTAACAGTAATTCTCAAGGTTGCCGGGGTGTTGAGGAACACACCTATGCAAAGGGCAAGAGGCTTCGCATATTAGCCATCGGCGATTCATTTACTTTCGGAGAGTGTGTTAACGACAGCGAGACTTTCCCCCACTATCTTGCCAATGCCCTGGATAGTGCTGAGGTTATTAATTTGGCGGTGCATGGATATGGTCAGGATCAAATACTTTTGCGGTTGGAAAAAGAAGGGATTAAATACCATCCGGATATTGTAGTGATGGGTTTTTTGAATGATGACATGAACCGTAACAGGATGAGCTTTAAAGATTATGCTAAACCTTATTTTGTTTTGGAAGGGGATTCGATGCTTTTACATGGAGTGCCTGTACTGACACCACAAAGCTATTTGGACAAGCCCCGCATGAAGTCACTCTCTATGGTCTCTGCTTTAATAAGCGGCTACTTTACGAAAGATTTTGACGACTATACCAAGCGCCTATCCAGCCGGATTTTGGATAGGATTGTAAAGCTTTGCGACAGCATGAATGCGCCTTTAGTGCTCGTCTATTTGCCCTGGAAAGAAGAGTGTTTCTCGAACACTCCCCGGCATTCTGCCCTTGACTCGTTTGCCAGCAGCCATGATGTTATCGTTGTTGACCCTACTGCAGCAATGCATAAATTTTTGAAAACCCAAAAATCACCGGAACGCCATTTCGAATGTCATTACTCCCCGGCACTAAACCGGGTATTGGGCGAAAAAATCGGTGAACAACTAAGGATGCTGGGAGGGATGTGAGATGTGTAAAAGAACAGTTAAATTGGCTTTTGCCGTTTCCCTTTCATTGCTGTTAATGGAAGGAGTTTCACGGCTCTTGTTAACTTCCTCGACACTCAAGGAGCCTATTTTTAGCGGAGACTCATACGCTCAAAAAGTGGCATGGGCTAATAATCCCAAAATTGTTATGACGAATCACACTTTTGTGGATTTCGACGCAATAAAGGGTTGGGAAAATAAGAATGAATACTTTGATAGTCTTTACTATGGACGATACCGCTTAACAATTAAAAATCATAGGCGGAAAAGCTCCTTGAATTGCGATAGCCGCAAAGTTCGGATAGGCGTTTTTGGAGACTCATTTGTTTTTGGCGAGGAAGTGGATGACGACCAAACGTTGCCAAATTTTTTACAGGAAGAAGTTAATGAAGCATCTGTTTTAAACTATGGAGTGCCTGGTTACGGGTTAGACCAGATTTATCTGAAAGTTCAACAGTTGGTTAAGCAAGACGACCTTAATGTAGTTGTATTAGCAATAATTAGCGAAGATTTGAATCGTATGGAAAGCAACTATTCCTTTTTTCAGAAGCCCCAATTTGTTAGCCACCCTGCCGGAAAGTGGGCGATTGTTTATCCAGAACTACAACCTTCAGAAATACGCGAAAAATATTATTACCATAGTAAATTTGTAATGCTGCTTGCATTGGCTATAAACAAATTTTATCCTTTAGAAATGGAAAAGCATACTAACGTAGAGGATTTGACTCCATGGTTACTAGATCGTAGTCAAGAAGTTTGCCAAAGTAACGATTGTGTATGTTACCTTACCCTTCTACCCACACCTAGAGAAGTAAGGAATCGAGAGGAATACTTGAGATATCTAAGCATTAATAAGTGGTTAAAGCAGAGATGTGAAACTACGGGTATCTCTTACATAGATTTACAGTCACTTTTTAGTAATCCTACAAACCAACAGATACGTACAGAGCAAATGCACTGGTTGGGTGATGGAAATGCATTAATTGGACGGTACATTGGTCAAGTTCTGTTAAGAGACTTACAAATTCAGAAAAATTGACTTTTATTGAAGTTATCCCTGATTCATGTTGTTGTACTTATAAAGCCGGATTTTGGATAACGCGAATTTAAAGGGGACCTAAGCAATGTTGTGGCTTTTAAAAGGTAAATTGCGTTTGAGGTCAAGAAGCGGGAACCTTCAATGTTTTATGAAAGCCTTTCATTAGTTTACCTAAAATGTTCTTAGTTGGATGTCCGAATCATTTTAAGCAACCATGTGGCATACATGCTGTGGCCATAGTTGTTAAAGTGACCATCGGGATAGGGGTTATACCATGTTGAGCTGTCAGGAGCCGTTATTACAGGAATGCCCTTAAAAAGTTCGTTCAATTTAAACTGTTGGTTCCAGGGATTAGTAACAGCCTGGTCGGGTATTACAACGAAAATTATTTTTGCATGATTGGCATTTACTGTTTTTAAGATGTTGTTTATCGCAGTACGAGTTATTGTTGTTGGATTATCATCGTCAAGTCGGTGGTCCTGATATTTCTCCAGTTCGCTGTCAAACGTGTTAAGTAGGCCGGTTTTACTGAGCGTTATCCAAAGCCTTGTTCCAAGGACTGTTTTTGCTAAAAAGTTGTTTATTGTACTGCTTCTTTGATTAGGTAAGGTATTGCTAATTCTCATGACCTTATTGGCGTCCGTAGGCGATAGATATCTCCCAAAAGGGTTGGAGGTGACAAATTTGTTGTCTATAGGATAAGCTGCGAATTGAAAAGGTAGCGGCTCCCGATAATGAAACATAACATCATTTCCCATATAAAATGAGACAATAACAATATCCGGCTCAATAACAGGCATGTAGGTTTTTATCACTTGAAGATACTGGATAGGGTCTGTACATGTTATACCCGTGTTGTAAATTAAAGCGTCACCGTTTTTTAGTAGTTGATCATAGAAGGATTGAGTTATTGGATCGGCACTGAACCCATAAGTAAACGAGTCGCCGACAAGTAAAACCTTCTTGACACTATGTAGCTTAGGAAAAAAAGGAATACTTCGAAATCCGTCTGGATTTATAGGGTGAAGAGTATAATATTTAACCAACTGTAATGCACTGTCTTCGGTTTTTAATCTATTGATTGAGTCCGACCATGCTATAAACTCTGGTGATACTTTTGAATCGGCAAAGGCCCCTATTAAGTCAGTCTTATAAATTTGTTTGACAGAGTCAGATAGATACAAGCTGTTTTGAATCCTGCTTTTATAAACACCGTAGTTGAGGCAGCTTTCCGCAAAGGCACTAAACTTCATTATGCCGTTGCTGTCAACTGTATAGCAGGGGTTTAATGTTAACGAGTCGCTATCAACAAAATCAACTAGAGCATTTAACCTCCCGGGCACGCAACCTTGATTTCGTAACATTATCTCTGCTGTTACAAGAAGAAGAACAGTCGCACTCGTCAAAAACCCGGCTAAAACAGAGATTTTTTTTAATTTATTCATGTTTTTAATTGTCTTGCACCCCCTTTTCCCTCCAAAAATAATAGCCACCAATAAATATATCAGGCGTTATGGCGGCAAGATAAACTATAAGCGAAAAAGTGGCAATTGAAGCGGAGTTGTCCGAATGATTCTGTAGGATGGTGTTTGAGTATGATTCAAGAGCAATTATAACGCTGTAGTTAAATACGCCCAGCCCCGAAGCGCTGGAGGGTATCGAATGAGCTACAGCACTTGCTAAGGTAACTAGTAATGCCGCTTCAATTGTGGTTAACTCGCCGGGTAAATTACACCCCGCAAGCAGTAATCCGTATGCGCCTATATTCGTTAGCCATACCAGCAAAGTGGAAACGCTAACGCCTGTTACCTGGCTAGGGGTTTGCACCAGGTTTATGCCTCTTATGAAGTCTTCTATAGATTTCTTGAAGGTTGTTTCACCAAAACGGACCGCAACCTGATTAATGATCTTATCTCTGTGTTTTATTAGGACCAGCGCTGTAACCATGGACACAACCGTAAGAATTAGGATGAGAGCGGCCGTTTTTGTATCAATGTTTCCTTTTAGAATTATTGCCGCAGCAAAAATTAATAACAGTATAGCTAATGCATCCGCTATGCGTTCAACAAAAGTTGTGGCAAGTGTGGTGCCATACGGTAATGAATGTTTTTTAGCAAAGTGCAGCGGCCTTGCCAGCTCGCCTAGCCGTGCAGGAAGTATTAGATTAAACCAATGTCCGATTGCAACAGAAGGGAAAACAGTCATCACACTGAAATTACCTACAGGTTTAAGGATTATCCGCCATCGAACAGCCTGAAGGACGGCTGAGACTACCATCAGCAAAACTGCTGCAGTAAAATAGTAGAGATTTACCGACATAAGAGCCAGCCTCATTTCTTCGTATCCTACCTGCTTTAGTTTATAGGCAAGCATGAAAAGAAAAGAGAGAGAGATTACAAGGCTCAACCACTTTTTCATTTTCGGTTAAAAGGCCTTATTTAGCTGGCCATAGTCAAATATAGCATTTAGCATGTGTGGTATTGCCGGTATAATTTCTTTAGGGGCTCCAATTTTACCGGACGACGAGTTGCTTTGCACCAGAATGGTTAAAACCATAAAACACAGAGGCCCTAACCTTCAGCAGATAAAGGGGTTCGAAAAGTGTATTTTGGGAAGTGCACGCTTATCTATCATTGATCTTTCGCCTTCCGGTAGTATGCCTATGTCTACTTCTGATGGAAACGTATGGATAACGTTCAACGGAGAGGTTTCTAACTTCCGGGAATTGAAGGATAAGTACAGGCTTGCTGAAAAGTATTCATTTAATGGCACTAGCGATACCGAGGTGCTGCTGTATTTGTATAAAGAGTTAGGAATAGACTTTATTCATCAGCTCTCAGGTATGTTTGCCTTTTGTTTATACGATGTCGAAAAACAAAAGGTATTTCTGGTACGCGATTTTTTTGGCATCAATCCGGTTTTCTATAGTGTTGCCAATGGTAAGGTTTACTTTGCTTCTGAAATAAAAGCGTTGTTAGATGTTCCCGGATTTACGAAGGAGATTGATGAGGAGTCTATCTTTCACTATTTTACCTTAGCGTATATCCCTCACCGTAGTACACCCTATAAGCAAATAAAGGAATTGCGATGCGGGGAAATGCTTGAAGTAGATTTGACAAGCGGCAACCACCATTTTAAAGACTATTATCGAATTAACTATACCCAAAAGCACGATATAAGTGAACAGGAAGCCATAGCCAAAGTGCGCGAGTTAATGCGCGACTCCGTACGCCGTAACCTTATAAGCGATGCGCCATTAGGCATGACGTTAAGCGGAGGAATAGATACAAGCGCCATGCTTAGCCTGGCTAAGGAGCTGGGACGGAGCCAGCACATGCATACCTTTAGTATCAAAATGGGCGAGTCCAGCTTTGACGAGTCAAAGTATCAACGCATAATGAGCGACTATGCCGGCAGTACCCACCACGAAGTTTTGGTGGGTGCCGAAGAAGTATAGCAGGCTATATACGAACACATGGCTTACCTTGATGAGCCAAGCGCTAATGGTGCGTGCATCCCTTCCTGGGTTTTGGCGAAGGAAGCAGGAAAGCATGTAAGAGTACTGCTTAGTGGCGAAGGGGGCGATGAAATGTTTAATGCTTACGATACCCACAAGGCCTGGAAGATGCGCATGCTTTATAAAAAGTATACGCCCGGCTTTCTGCGCAGGGCCATTTCCGGGGTAGCGCACATGTTGCCTACCAATTACAGTAAGCTAAGTCTCGATTTTAAGTTGAAGCGGTTTACTGAAGGAGCAGAATTGGATGCGCCTGATGCGCATATGTATTGGCGCCATACGTTTACTGATGAGCAAAAGGCGGAGATATTTAAACCGAATGGCTTTAAACCATCCGCCTCTTATTTTAGAAAGTTGTGGTACTCAAACAATTTTGATCATGACCTCAATCGAATTTCGTTGATTGATATGCGCCATTTTTTTGTGGATGACCTGATGGTAAAGAATGACCGTATGTTTCTTGCCCATTCTATCGAGAGCAGGTTTCCGTTAATGGATAAAATACTTTTTGATTACGTCTCCCAACTTCCGGCCGACTATCGTATCCGCGGCTTTAAAACACGCTGGATTGAAAAGAAAGCGATGGAGGGAATAATGCCCGAAGCCATTTTAAAAAGGCCAAGTTTTGGCCTGGAGATGCCGCATTCAATATGGCTTACCAATAAGCTAAAACCGCTTGCTGATAAGTACCTGAACAAAAAGGCGGTGGAGAAAACCGGCTTACTTAATTGGCCTGCAGTGGAGAAAATTTGGCTGGAGCACTTAGCCCGAAAACGTGATCACGGCCGGGGATTATGGAGTGTGATAATGTTTATTATTTGGTTCGAGCTTTTTATTGAAAGCTCTGACTATAAAAAGTATCTCCGTGCTTAGCTCCGGTCAGCATTTGCTTGTTCGCACATTTTTCAACAGAAACAGAATTTTATGCTGAACGCTGTTTCTGTTGTTATACCCCTGTATAATGAAGAGCCAAACATAAGGCCGGTGTACGACGAGTTAACCGCAACACTAAATACTCACCATCTGGATTATGAGCTGATTTTTGTGAACGATGGGAGTACGGACAATTCCGCAGCTGTATTGAGCGATTTGCAAACAGCTGATAAAAGGGTTAATGCAATTAGCCTGGCCCAAAACTGTGGACAGGGATATGCCGTTTTCAATGGCATCAAAAGGGCGCGGAAGCCTTACATAGCGTTTATTGATTGTGATATGCAAACCAACCCGGCGGATATACCGTTTATGTTGGCCTTATGCGAAAAATATGACGTTGTTTTTGGTTGGCGCAGTAAACGCGAAGATTCGGTTTTTAAAAAGCTGAGTTCGAAGGCCGGAAATACTTTAATACGGTTGATTTTTGGGGTTGAGGTGAAAGATGCGGGATGCAGCCTTAAGGTAGGCCGCACAAAGGACTTCCTTTCAATTCCCTATTTTAAAAACTACCACCGGTATATAAGCCTGATACTAATGAAAAAAGGGTGCAGTTTTATAGATGTAGAAACGCATCATCGCCCGCGAAACGCAGGCAGTAGCAAGCATTCCTTCTTTAAATTTGTGCGTGTAGTTAGTGAATGGTGGTTTTTAAAAAACAATTACCTGCCCAAAATTTTGAAAAAACAGCCCCTTACTTAACAACAAGAAAATTGCCTATCACTAAGGCATCCAGACCTGAAGAGTAGAAAGTGGCTATAGCATGACGAGGGCTACATACTATGGGCTCGTGCGAAAGGTTAAAGCTGGTGTTCAGTAATACGCCATGCCCGGTAAGCTGTTTTACCCGCTGAAGCAAATTATAGTACAAGGAATTTTGAGACGGATTAACCGTTTGTATACGCGCGGTACCGTCAACGTGAATCACTGCCGGGATGTTAAGGCATTGCGGCTCTTTTGCCTTATAGGTAATGGTCATATAAGGCGAGGCAGCTTTTTTGCCTTCGAAATAAATTGGAGCATCTTCTTCTAGTATGCTTGGGCAAAAAGGTCTGAAACTTTCTCTCAATTTTATTTTAAGGTTAACCGTCTGCTGCATCTTGGCATCCGTAGGGAGCGCCAGAATACTACGATTGCCTAAAGCCCTTGGCCCGAACTCCATGCGCCCCTGGAACCAGCCTATAACCTTTTTTTCTGCCAGAAGTTTGGCTGCAGTGCTGGCCGCATCGCTTAATTCAGTAAAACGTAACCCACAACTTTGCAGGGTAGTCTTGATTTCTTCTGTATTGAATTCAGGCCCCAGATAAGTGGTTTCAGGCTGAACTGGCTTTATGCCATTCCGGACACTGGCCAGCCAGGCCGCACCCATAGAAATTCCGGCATCACCTGCGGCGGGTTGAATGAATACATCATCAACAAATTCAGCATTCATTATTGCCTGGTTCATCACGCAATTGAGCGCCACCCCACCGGCAAGGCAAACCTTTGTAGTGCCATGGGCATCACTATATTGCTTAATCAACTTCAGCACTAACGTTTCCAAATGTTGCTGTGCAGAGGCGGCTACATCTTTATAGAATTGCACTATTTCTTCCTGTGGTAATCTGCGCCTGCTGCCAATTTTTTCAAGGAAGCGCTGATTGAAGTTCATCTCATCCCTGTGCAGGGCAGGGGCCTTTGGTGTAACAGCATTTATAAAATCCTGATTTAGCTGCAGCTCCCTGTCCTTCACATCAATCAACCAGCTAAAATCAAATGCGGTTTTATTTCCGTACGACGCCAGGCCCATAAGCTTGTATTCATCACTATCCTTTACAAAGCCACAAAACTGGGTGATTAAAGAATAGAAGAACCCGAGGCTGTTTTGTCTGTCGAACTGTTTCAGCGTTTTTAGTTGACCGGATTCGCCAATGGCTATTTGCGTAGATATGCCATCGCCCGAATTATCAATGGTAAGTACAAGCGCCTTTTCAAAACCTGAAGCGTAATAGGCGCTTGCGGCATGGCAATCGTGATGATGAAAGCGGAGTATTGGAGGGCAGTGGCCGAAATGATAGATAAAATAATCTTCCACCCGGCTTTCAATTTCATCTCCCCACGTTGAGCCATGAAAAGCAATAAGGTCAACCTGTTTAATAGTTAGCTGAGCTGTTTTAAGAACTTCGATAACGGACAAGTATGGCAGTCTGCCTGCGGAGAACTTTATTCTGCTCAAGCGCTCTTCTTCAACGGCGGCTACAACCCTACCATCTATTACCAAGGCAGCACTTACATCCTGGTAACCGGGCCTGAATCCGCCATTTATTCCTAATACCACCATAATTAAAACTGTATCCCTTTTTGCTTCAGCATTTCGCTGAACTGCGTTCCCCGATATTTACCGGAGCCTAACTCCAATTCTACAATCTTCAAATCACCCGCAAACTCATTGAATTCGCCCTGCGTTATCGTGCCGTATTTATCTATAGCCAGCGAGCAGCCTATCATCTTTTTGCCCTCATAAGGCCCGCCTACAATATAACCTACGCTGGTGGTGCTAACTACCGGTATTTCGTAAAGTGTTGCTAAAGAGCGCAAGGGCTTAATCCATTTGTCTTTGTAAGGGTCCATTTCTTCAGTAACAAAATGGTCTACGGTCCACGAAGAGGGAGATAAAATAATTTGTGCGCCCATATGTGCCAGTGTTTTTCCAATATGGAGCGCCTCAATGTAGTTATCGGCGCAAACATTTATGCCGATGCGGCCAATGGGCGTTTGAACTACGCTTATTGCATTACCATGTTCATAGTAAGGAAACTCTACTTCCAGCAGATTTATCTTATGATAGCTATGAACAATTTCACCTTCGGCAGAAATTAATAAGGCGGTGTTATAATTCTTTTCATTTTTTCTTTCCGTTAAGCCGAGGCATAGCCAAACCCCTAACTCGTGCGCCAACCGGGTGAAAAAAGAAGAGTATTTGCCGGGTATAGGCTCCGATTCCTTTAGGGCAGAAGGATGTGTCCAGCCAAAATCAAGTGTTTCGGGAAGCAAAATTAGTTGCGCCCCATTTTCGTGAGCCGTGCGGATCAACTTTTCAGCCCGTTCAATATTGCGCTCAGGTTCCCCGCCTTCTACCAACAATTGCGCTATACCTATTTTCAACCCGCTCATAGGTTAAAAGTAATTATCGGAATGGTATACCGAAATATTTATCGTAAACGATTTGGGTAAAAATACCGGCCCTGGTCATTAGCTTGATAAAGGGTTTGCCTAAAAGCATAAGGGAGTAGCTGTTGGGGTAACTCCACCAATTTTGAGGAGGCAGTTGCATATAGGCGTCAAACTGTTGGCGTGTTATACCCAGGCGTTTAATGCACAAGCTGATTACCTTCTCATCTTCGAGTACCATGTCGGGCGTTTCAATTTTTTTCAGTGCTTCCTCACGGCTCATTTGTCCGCTTCTTACAAAAGCGCTGTATTCGATAAGCCTGAAATCGATATTAAATTTTACGCGGTGTACGTAGGTTATAAGGCTCCAGTATAAATCATCCAGGTAATGTGCGCCCGGGTGCACATAGCCCAGTTCACGCTCAAGCAGTGGCTGAACGTCTTGTTTAACATAACTGTAATAATACAAGGGCGAAAACACCTTTATGCGTTTGATAAAGCTGTAGTAAATCATCTCCTTAACGCCAAGGTTATATCCTGCATCATCGGGCTTCCATTTTCGCAAAGGCTGTGTGCCAAACCGCTTTTGTAAAGCCCGCAGCAGGTCTCCATCAAAATAAGCCCAGGCCAGCGGACGTATGCCCTCTGTGCGGAAGGATTGGCCAAACAGGATGTTTTTAATTCCCTCTTTGTGTGCAGTTGAGTATAAGGCGGCACCAATGCCAACATCGGTGCCATTGTTCAACAGCGGTGTGGAAGCTTTAAGGTCAGTAATTTTTAAGTCCTTACATTCTCTAAAGTCCGAGGTTACCGTACGTAGTTCAACGCCCAGTTTGCGAATTGCCTTTAGCATGTTCTCGCCGGCTACCGGGTTGTCAAAGCCATCATTAAAGTGTACCGCCAGTGGACGCAGGTTCCAGCGCGTTACAACGAGATATAGAAGGTAAATACTGTCCCTGCCTCCGCTTATACCTATAACGCAATCGTATTTTTTCCCTACGCCCTGTTTGCGTATTGCTGCCAGCTTTTTGTTGAGTATGCTTTCGCCTTCCGCGCCCAATGGAAAAAGCTTCTCCCATCTATCCTGCATTTTGCATAAACTGCATTCGCCTTTGGCATCAAAAGAGATCCCGGGCACAGTGTTATCGGCTATACAACGGTTGCACCGTTGGTAGGTTATGTTTTTAGGGAAGCCGCTTACGATTACCATATCAGGAGGCAAAGAATTTTTTAATCGACCCGCATACGTATTCAATTTCGTCAGCTGTTATGCCGGGAAACATAGGCAGGCTTAATACTTCGTCGGCCAGCGTTTCCGTAAGCGTTAAATCAAACTTTCCGAAGCTATTGGCATAGGCCAATTGCCTGTGAGGGGGTATGGGGTAGTGAATGCCGGTAGCTATATCCAGCTGCGTCAGAAATTGCTGAAGCTTATCCCGTTGGGTTGTGCGCACTACATACAGATGGAAAGCATGCGTACTTCCCGCCGGAACAGAGGGCAAGGTCAAATCACCTACACCATGCAAAAGTAGGGCGTAAATATCAGCGGCCGCTATCCGTTGCTCATTCCATTGGCCAAGTAGGGGCAACTTAATATTCAGCGCAAGCGCCTGTATTGTATCTAAACGGGAGTTATAGCCCTGCAACTGATGTACATATTTTTGCGCTGAACCATAATTGCAAAGCATTGCCGCTTTTTCAGCCAGAGCTTTGTCATTCGTTGTTATTGCGCCCGCATCGCCAAATGCGCCAATGTTTTTAGCCGGGTAAAAACTTGTTGCATTGATGTGGCCAAAGCTGCCTACAGCCCTGCCTTTATAAGTTGCTCCCTGCGCTTGCGCAAAGTCTTCTATCACTGATATGCCGTGTTTGTGTGCTATCTCCATTATGGCGGCCATATCGGCAGGCAAGCCATAGAGGTGCACCGGTATTATTGCTTTTGTTTTAGCGCTGAGGAGATTCTCGATTTGGCTTACATCAATATTGTAGGTGGCAGGGTCAGGGTTAACCGGTATTATGGTGGCGCCTACCTGGCTTACGGCAAGCCATGTGGCTATAAATGTATTGGCAGGCACAATTACTTCGTCCCCGGCTTTAACATCAAGGGCGTTCAGGCATATTTTAAGGGCATCAAGTCCGTTACCGGTCCCCAAACAATGTGAAGTATTGCATAACGCGGCAAAACTTTTTTCGAACTCTGCCACTTCCGTTCCTGAAATAAAATCGCCCTTGTTTAAAAGTGCGCTTACCCTTTGCAGGTAATCCTCCTTCATCAACTCATTAAAAGCACGAAACGAAACAAAGGGCACCTTCATCCTACAATTTTTTAACCAGTGCCTTGTTAATCACTGCCGTTACTTTTTCAATATACTGTTGGGTGGTAAACAATTCGTTTACTCTTTTAGACGCCGCCGCACCTAATCTTTTTGCAAGCGTCCTATCCGTAGCAACGCGAACCATGTTCTGTGCCATCGTATCCACATCATATTCATCGCACAACAAGCCTGTTTCTTCTTCAACTATTACATCTAAAATGCCGGCATGCCTTGTTGCAACCACCGGTAAGCCGGCAGCGCAGGCTTCCATTATTGAATTTGGGGTTCCTTCCTTCTCCTTTAAATTGGTGGTGGCAGAATGCTGCACAAACGCACAACTCTGCTGCATAGCAACATACAGTTCTTGCTGGCTTACTACTCCTCTAAATTCTATCTTGTCTTCAATCTTAAGGGCCTTAGCCAGGTTGATGCAGGCCCCCAGTAAATTTTCTTCTCCGCCTATCATAACTAAACGGGCATCGGGCAGTTGTTGCAAAGCCTTACTGAATGCCAGTATGGTAAGGTGAGGATTTTTAGTATCGCAAAACCTGCCGGCTGAAAGAAATATGTTTTGGTTATTGCTGCAATCGTGATAAGCGAATATGCCGGTGTTTGCCCCTGATGCTATAACGCTTAGTTTTTCTTCGCTGCACCCCAGAGACATCAGCTGCCTTTTCATATCCTGCGATACACACACCACGGCAGCTGCAGTATCGAAAAGTTCGGGATACCGGTTGCCGTGTTGTTCAAGTATAGTTGAACGATAGGCTGTCCAACCCCTGAAGTGCACGATTAGCGGAATTTTGTTTCTACGGCACATGGAAAGAAAAGGCAGGGCAGTGATGGAGTAGTTAGCGTACACTAATTCAATCTTATGCTCCAAAAGGTATTGTTCAACCGCTTTTTCGTGTTGTGCATATACCGGTGTTCCCATCCAGGCTTTAAGGGAGCTCAACACTTTTGCAAAACCTTCTTCCGGCATAAAGCGCTTGTTGCCATAAAAGGCCGGCAGCTCGCCTCCGTTCAGGTAGTGCACCTCAAAAGGCAGCATAGTAGCCAGGTTCCTTATGAAGGTTTCGCTGTACTGGGCCTGGTTGTAAGAAAGGAGGGCGATGCGGTGCATAATTATCTGAGGCGCAATTTATGAAGAGTCCACCTTTTTATTGGGTTTGGCAATAACAGGAAGTGCCCCAGCAGCAAAAGCAGGAAAGAGGGGTTGCTGTAAGACAAACCGGCCAGCACACTCAAGGGCAACCAGTAATTGTAAAAATCATCAAGGTAACGGTAGGCAAAAGTCTTAAGGTTTTCCTGGTTATCTCTTTCGGGGGCACCTTGATTGTATTGCCATAAAACAAAAGCAAGGTAAGCGGCCATAATAAAGGCGCTTAAATGGTAGGGCAAAGCTAATAGCGAAAGAAGGGCAAACAGCCCTTCAGCTTTTAGGAACCAGGCTATGGCCGAAATGCTTTTGAGCACGCCAAATTTTGTGGCAAACGTATGCGTGTTGGTGGCCTTATCGTTCTGCAGATCATCTAACTGATGAAAAAGAATGTTGCGCAGGCCAACTGCTGTTTGCCATAATAATATTGCGGGAAGCAAAAGGGCAAGGGTTTTATAAATGGAGGAGCGGCATTGGCCTATAAGACCAAAAGTGAGCATGGCAAGAGTGATAGGCAGAGCGTGCGCATAAAGGGCATCGGCAACTATACCGGCTATAGGTTTTTCCTTTAAACGGAATGGTGGAAATGAATAGAGCGCAAACAATAACAATTCAGCCATCAATAAACCAATAGTAAGGTAGCTAAACGGAAAATAAAACCAGGGGATAAGGGCGCAGGCCAAAAAAACAATAAGCCACACAATGCGCAGGGCGGAAGGCATGCCGACCAACGCATTTTTTTTGCCTGCCGCTATGTCTTTTTTTTCATCACTCCAATCGTTTAGTAAATAAGCATAACCCGCTATGCCAAGGATGGTGAGGAAGGAAAGGAAAAGAAAAAAAGCAGCCGATTCTAAAGATATGTTACACATGCCAATAACAATATAGGGGCCTGTGATAAGCACAGGCACTTTATAACGGATGGCATCCGGAATGCGCAATGAGGGGAAAAACGGTATAGCCACAAGGCTAAATATAACAAGAAAGCGAATGCTTTCTAAAGGCCTCCATGTGGTTCGTGAATACCCCCGCCAAATAATTTTTCTTATCTTTAATCTCAAACAGTGTGTAATGGCAGTTAAATCTTTTACCCCATGGCAACCAGTACCTTATACGGTCCTTAAAAGTGAACAATTGGATTTGCAGTTAAGCCGGGAGGGATATGCCATAATAGACAACTTTATAAGTGATAAGCAAATAGCTGAATTGAAAAGCTTATATGAGCAGTTTCATTCTTTTAAAGGTGCCGGGATGTTTTGGGGGCTTTATTCCCAAGACTTAGACTATCGTCTTAAAACCCATGAAGGAATTGGAATAGTTGTATCATCCTCTTTAGAGCGCATTTTTACACAATACAAAGTTGTAATTAACAGTTTTGTAATAAAGGCTCCCGGGGAGGGTAGCGAGTTTGTTATACACCAGGACACTACAGCTACAGATGAATTAAAATATTCGCCTCTAAGTGTATGGTACGCTTTAGAGGATGTTACAAACGCTGACGGAGCATTGTGCTTTGTACCGAAGAGCCATAGGTGGTTTTCGCCTTATAGAGGTATTTCATTCCCTTTTCCTTTTTCAAATATTACGGATGTGGTAAGTAGATACCTCGTCCCAGTGTGTCTTAAAAAAGGCCAGGCGGTTATTTTTGACCCTCGTATTGTGCATCACTCTCTTGAAAATGCCAGTGGGCGTGACCGGGTTGCTATAGTTTCAGGGATTTTCCCTATGGAAGCCCACTTTGAGATTTGCTATAAAGATACGAGCGTATCGGCCGGCCCAATAGAGATATATAAAGAAAATGAAGGTTTTTTGCTGACCTATCGAAATTTTTATCAAAACTGCATGGCCCGCCCAAGCAAAGGAATTCAATCAGGCATAGCCGACAAGAAGTATGTTTTAGACAGTATTTCCGCCGGGCAATGGGTTGAAGTTTGTGCTGAGTATGGAGTTGAAGCCTTGAATTTGGTTGTGGCAAAACCGGTTACGGACATGAAATTAATTAGCGAACCAATATGAGTAATCCTTCCCGCTTTGTCATTAAGGACAAAGTTTTACAAGAGCAACTTGATGAAAAAGGAATTATTGTTGCAGGGGTTTTAAACACGGTGGATTTTGAAGCCTTAAAACAACTTTTCTTAGATACCCACAAAGAAATTTTGGATGCTCCTCAAGAGGTCTTTTATGTGAGCGTTAATTTAAAAAACAGGGCGGAAAAGGAAAAGATAGATGTTGCAGTTGGCAAACTGCTATCCCCTTATTTCAATAAAACTTTTGCTTCTTACAAGAGATTAGTCAGCGCTTTTCAAATAAAACCAATAAGCATAGAAAGTGAAGTGCCGGTTCATCAGGATTGGACTCTTACTGATGAAGAAGAACACTTTTCGGTTACCGTTTGGATCCCGTTATGCGATACAACTATAAACAACGGAACGCTGTATGCCCTTGAAGGAAGCCATCGAAAATTTAAAAATTTGCGGGGTCCGGGGTTCCGCTATCCTTTTACCCAGGTTGGTAAGTTGATACAAAGTAGAATGACCCCTTATGTATTTGAAAAAGGCAGCATGGTCGTGTTTTATAGCAACTTAGTACACTATTCCCCACCCAATATGTCCCATCATTACAGGGCTTCCGCCATATCCGCAATTATTCCTTCGGAAGCTCCTGTTAAATTGTATTTTAGAAACGAACAAGATAACTGTATTGAGGTCTATCAGGTACCCGACGATTTCTATTTAAAATATGAGGATTTCCTCCAGCAGAAAGATTTAAGACCCGCAGGAACGTTGTTAGGTCGATTACCGATAAGTGAAATGCTTCCTGAACTTAACGAACGATCTCTTGCTGACCTTATGAGGTAAGTTAACAGTTGTATACGAAAACAAATGAATTATTTAGATTTTAGCAGTAATACTACTGATTGCATAGGGCGAGTTTTATAGCCAAGGGAACAAAGGAGAATAAAAACTATTTTCTCTTTTCATGAAAAAAAGATACTATCTCTTAGAGGTACTGCGCTTCGCTGGGGCGGTTGGTATTTTCACTATTCATTCTTTTGTACTACTTATCTTTTTTGTAAAAGATAAAAGTAAGTTGGATGACTCTTTCTATGATTCCCTGTTTGAAACCGGTGCGTTTTTGATTAAAGTGTTTTTTTTGTCTCTCTGGTTTTTTACTTGCTTCTATTTATTCCAATCTTGTTAAGCAGTCCCATCCATTGAACGTTAAACAATACTTGGTTTTTCGGTTTTTCCGCATTGCCACGCTGTATTTTTTCCTGCTGGCCATTCATCTGATTTTCAATCAAGCTTTGGGGTGGATTAAAATTCCTGACTATGAAGCCTCAGTAAGCAACCTGCCAATTAGTTATTATTTACTGTACGCCTTTATGCTACCCGAATTTACTGTTTTACTCTATCAGGTTTTTACACCCATTTTAGCCGTGGCGTGGAGCGTGGGTGTTGAAGTGCTTTTTTATCTCTTCTTGCCCTTGCTGATTACCAGAAAGCGGCGGGTGCTAATTTCTCTCTTGGTTTTTGTAGCTTATATAATCCTGATTCTGGGGTTAGAATACCTGGGCTACTCGAATTATCCGGTATTTCAGTTTGTCAGTAATCTTAGTGTATCAAGCTTAATGGCAGGCTGCCTTGCCGCCTGGATTCTCCCTGACAGAAAAACGGAAGGGGTATTATCTTTTATTTTTATGGGGGCAGCGGTCACCTGCATAACAAGTCTGGTGTTGCTGAAGTCATATTCAATTGTTTCGGCCGGCATATACCCTTTAAGTGTATCTATCCTTATCCGATGTTTAAGTGAAGTGAATGTTAAAGGCCAGGTGGTAGCTTCTTTTTCAAAATGGCTTGGTAATGTATCGTACAATATGTATCTTTTTTTATCCTTTAACTATAGTTATGGTTTTCAAATTCTTAAGTACTGGGTGGAGTGATGGTTCATGGCAGTGGGGTTATATTCTTCTTCTTGTTTTAGTTGATTGTCTTTTACTGCAGTTACTGATATTTCATATCATATACAACACTATCGAAAGCTTTTTTGTTTACTTTTCAAAAAGAAAATTTCTTTAGGAGTGTCCGATGACTACGGTGGAAATTAATAAGGTTTCAAAAACATTTACTCAAAATGGAGGGAAATCGTTTTATGCGTTGAAAGATGTTAGTGCTGCACTGGAACAAGGTAGCATAACCGGTATAATAGGAGCAAACGGAGCGGGGAAAAGCACCTTGCTTAAAATTCTTGGTGGCATGATGAAACCTTCATCAGGGGCGATCATCATCCGGGGGGAAGTAAGTTCGGTGCTGGAGATTGGCACGGGTTTTCATCCTGATTTATCGGGAAGAGACAACGTTTTTTTAGCCGGCGCTATTGCAGGGCTCAGCAAAGCTGAGATACACAAGCGTTTCGATGAGATTGTGTTTTTTAGTGGCCTTGAAGCATGGATAGATGAGCCTGTTAAACACTATAGCAGTGGTATGTACCTGCGCCTGGCCTTCTCGGTTGTAGTGCACACGGGTTGCGAAGTGCTTTTTTTGGATGAGGTAATGAGCGTTGGAGATGCCGCATTCCGGGTGCAGTGTTTTGAAAAAATGCAAAAGTTGGCCCTGGACTCCGGAAGAACTATTGTTTTCGCTGGGCATAACATTCAGGAGATGTCGGCTATTGCTACTAAAGGATTATGGTTGGTAAATGGAAAAGTAAGGGCATACGGTGCGATTAAGGGAATTGCAGAAACGTATCTCTCTGAAAGTATTATATCCATATCCGATGGACAATCTAACAACCTCCAATCTTCAAAAAGTGATTTGGAAATATACCCACCCAAAACCCGTGTAGATTTAAACGGTGTGTTTTTTTTGGATAAGATAGTAGTTTTTAATAGTGCCGCAGAGGAAAATCAAATTCTTACAACAGACGATAGTATAACCCTTCAAATTGATTTTACCGCAACAAGTAACGTCAGTAGTCTACAAGTGGTAATACAAATATGCTCCATTGAAGGACAGGTAATCACCACTTTCAGCGATGCTTTTATACCAGGGTCAGAGCATAAAGTAAGCCCCCCAGGGAAGTACCGGCATTCTTATTATTTCCGGCCAGGGCATTTTAATGCAGGCACATATGTTGTTAACTTAATTGTGGGAGCTGATATGGCCTACCGATTAGGGATAATTCCCAGGGCGCTGCTGGTTAAGATTAGCGAGTCGGACATAGACAAAAACAGCCCGTGGCAGGGCTTGCCATCCAGCATCAGGGCTTGCCCGGAAAGCCTAATAGAAAAACTACTTTAATACTTAAAGGGCCATTGAATGTATTCGTCCCCTGCCCGGTAAGATGTTCCTATTATTATCAATGACAGCATCTCCTGGTCAAAGCCAAAACCTGCAGGGAACTGTATAGGCTGCCATCCCGGTGCCCAACCACCTGCCATGATACAGCTGCTATCCAGGGTAACCTCCATTTCGCTTATGTGTTGGCGAACATTTTTGCCCGGAACCTGAATTCTGTAGAGAGCGTGATGAGCGTATGAAGGCACTGAACTTCGAATTTCAACAGCTGCAATATTTTGAGCGCCCGGAATATTAATATCAAAGTTAACAATCTCATATATCTCCTCAGTACCCCCGATTAATCTTACAGGCCTTGTTGGTTTTAATATGTAATCTGCGAGGCGGTAGGCAGCGGAATAGTTTAACCGGATATCAAAACTGTCTGCAGCGGTACCCAGAGGCATGCCAATCGCTATGCAGTTTAAAACCGTATTTTTTTCCTCTTCCGTAATGTATCGATGATTCGAAAAACTCCATCCTGTAGAATCGGCATACCACGGTGGCATGAAGCCCGATTGCAGGGCATACTTTACAATGCCTGAAAACTTTTTAACCTGCGCATAATTTGTTAGCTTCAGCATGCCTACTACATTACTTGCATGGCAGGGATAGCAGCGATTTGCAATTATAGGAGCAACATCCTTATGATAGGTAATGGCCGGAACCCGGGGAACTATCCTGTTTAAACAAAATATTAACCTCATACTTATAAGGGCCATAATAACAACAAGGTATCGCGGCGTTAATTGTACAATCATTGGTGTACCAAATAATAACAACTCAAATTCAATTCATTATACGTTGGGTCAACTGCTGTAAATTTATATGGCAAGGCACATACATTTTGCAGAAAGTCCTCCTTCAGCTTTATACGTTCGGCATTGCTGACAAAAACCACCTTCTCTCTGTTCAAATAAAAGTATGAAAAGGTTGAGCTCCAATCCAGCGCATTGCATTTGCATTGCTCCTGCAAAAAATGACGCAGGTGATTCATATGTTGCGCATGTACGGCATCATATAGTGTTATGTAGTCAAATTTTGAATAATCTATTAGTTGCAGTGGGCTGAAATTGGTTAAATAAATAACCTGTAAGTCATAAACAATAATTTTGCCGTGATGAATGTTCTGTAACCGAGCGTGGAATGCCTCCGCATTCTTTTCTTCCGCCCTGAGCTGATGATAAAGTTCGTAGCTGTTTTGCACCTCAAAGGCTGCAACGAAAACACTAAGCCAAACAGCAATCGAAAAAAATAATCGGTTTTTGAATGAAAACAATGTTGCTGAAAACAACATAAGAATGGAATTCAAAATCAAAAATTGCAGGTAACGCTCATTCATGCTGCCCGTAAAACCGACAATTGCTATGCCAACGGCCAGCGCCCCTATAAAAACCAGTGGTACGTGCCATAACCGATGGAGGCAAAAAAGCACAAACAGCACAATTGCAATTATCATGCAGGAAAAGCTCTTTAAAAAAGGAATAGAAGTTAAGCTGTACTTTATTACTATATATCCATTTTGCACGCGTTGATACCATCCTTCTTTATCCCGCGGAAAAAAATTCCTGTTGCTGATGATGCTTTCTATAAAGGTTTTATGCAGGTGGATGGTATCGTCATATAGCAAGTGTGTAATTGCCCGGTACCGGGTGCTGTCGGCAATATTATGCATGGCTGAAACGGGCACTAAGTTTGCCGGGTTGCTTAGCAGAATTTCGGTTTCCGGTTCAAGCTGCTTGTAATAGTCTGAACTCATTTTATCATCCACAAAAATTCCGCCGATAACTGCAAGAAAAAGAACCAGGGGAAAGCCAAATCTCTCGAGAGTCCAGGCGCCATTTTTCTTTAACAGTAAACTTAAAAGAAGAATAAGCGGCAGAATGGGAATAACAGATTCTATACGAGTTAAAGTGGCGAAAAAAAAACAGAAAAAAGCCATCCATTTTCTCAATGTATAGTGCCTTTTTGCGGGTTCCATAAGCATTAGCGAAAGCAGTGATGAACAGGCAATGGCCATGGTGTAGCGCGACATATCCAGCAGAAGAAGGCTATCGCGTATAAAATAAGCGCATAGCAGGAAAGCCACTGCTAGAGTGGTTAGCTTAGCTGTTTTTAATCTTTCCGACAGACTGAACAGGAAAAGGGAAGAAGCAGTTACCATGAAAAAGAGACCAATCCATGAACTCCAGGGAATTCCCGGGAAATGGGCCCCTAGCCAAACATAAGCACGCATAACAAGGTAGTAACTTAAATAGCCATAGATGGGATAATCCTGAAAATCAGTGAGGTTTCCATTAAGATGTTGCGCAAATATTCCTTCGTATACGGTATAGTGGAATCCAAAAAAAAATATCAACAGCGCGAAAAGGCTTAAAACAATAACAAGAAAAAAAGAAGGCCTTGCGTTCAAAGATGCTTTTGTTTACTTTAACCCTGGTCAGGAGATGCAAATATAGGCCGAATTTACGCATTTTTGCAGCGCAAAAGTATATCCAAATTCGGTTACCGAACAGTTTGGGGAGAGACTTCACGAAAGCCGGAACCTCCACTTGTTTCAACTATTTGCTAAATTAGGAATCCGTAAACATAAAATGTGTCAATGAATATTCTATTCATCAATCCTCCACAGAAAAACACCATCCGAGAATACCCCGGAGCGGATGGCAGTGGTTATGTAGAGACTGACGATTATGGGTATTTCCCACCATTAGGCGCGCTTTACGTGCTTTCTTATGCCGAGAAAAAACATCCGCATCACAGATACCATTTTATAGACTGCATTGGCGAGCAAATTGACTACCCGGAGCTTGAAATGAAACTGAAACAATTTCAACCGGATGTGGTTGGCATTACAAGCTTTACCATATCGCTGGTTGATGTTTTACTTGTTGCCAGAACGATACGAAAGTTTTTCCCTAACGCCCACTTATGCTTGGGGGGGCATCACCCCACGGCTTTCCCTTACGAAGCCGCACTACTTAGTGAGTTCGATAGCATTGTTGTAGGAGAAGGAGAATATGCTTTTGCCGATCTTATAGATTGCGTGGAGAAGAAAGAAGATTTCGCCGACATTTTGGGGGTCTATACCTCGCAAAGCATACTACGTTTTCGGGACAAAGAATTTAAAGACCGGCGATTCCTTAATCACGTTATGGTCCCGCCGGCATACGTTGACGAAATAGATATGCTGCCCGTGCCAAACCGTAAGTACCTGGAGCATATTAACTATCAAAGTATAGTTGGGCTTACCGGAAAACTGGCCACTATTATCAGCAGCAGGGGTTGCCCGTACAAATGTACCTTTTGCGATGTGCCCTATAAAAAATATCGTGAGCGCAATATTGAGTTGGTAATGGATGAAATCGAACATTGCCTTTCTTTGGGATATGAAGAGTTTCATTTTTATGACGACCTTTTTAACATGACTGCTAAAAAGATAGTTGACTTCTGCGAAGCCCTGGAAAGAAGGAAGCTGAAAATTGTTTGGGACTTCAGAGGCCGGGTAAATACGGTTACGGAAGAATCTCTTAGACGTGCAAAAGCCCTGGGATTGCGGATGATTTCATTTGGTGTTGAAACCGGTGACGATGCAGGATTGCGTATCCTGCGCAAGGGCACCAGAACCGAACAGGTATCAAGAACCTTTGCCTGGTGCCGGCAATTGGGGATAAAGACGGTTGCCGATTTCATGATAGGGCTGCCACATGAAAAAACAGAAGAAGATATTATGAGCAATATAGATTACCTTATTTCGCTAAAGCCGGATTATGCACAAATCAACATCCTAAATCTTTATCCGCACACACAGGTTTTTAATCAGGCTATTCAAAAAGGCCTTGAACGAGAGGGGCGTTGGGAAGCTTTCTCGCTTAACCCTACTGCCAGTTTTAAAGTAGGCCATTGGACAGAGTTTTTGACGGAAGAACAGTTGGTGCAAATCCACAGAAAGGCATACCGAAAATTTTATTTTAGACCAACCTATATCTGGAATAGTGTTCTGCAAACCTCAAGCATGCACGAGTTAAAATCTAAAGTGAAAGGGGTTAAAACACTTTTAGGTATGTAGTGTTTTCCCTAATTTAAATGTTGGATGCAACTCTGTTTGTCTGTCATCCGTTATCTTTCGTCCATGAATTTTTCGCGTTCAATATTTTTTTCGGCACTTACCACAACCATAGCTATTGTACTATTAGGGTGCTATTATGAGTATACCGAAAACATTATGGGTAATATGTTGGATGGCATACTAACGAACGGGGTGTCCGTAGGCAATTTAGGATTTCTGGAAAACTATAAGATTCAAAAGGTTTATGTCTGGCTTTATAGGCATATTCCCGAAATTCCATGGTTCCCCACTGTGCTGTTAGTGTCTGTGATTATAGCCGGTGCCATTTTCATTCATGCCATCTATGCACTTGATCGCATTTCAACCTTTACCAGAGGCGTTCTGACAGTAACATGGATTACTGCCTTCATGTTACCTTCAATTGTTAACCTGCAGTATACGCGTTCCTCCTTCCTGCTGGCTGCCGCGGCGCTTCAGCTGGGGTTTGGATTAGTCAAAATCCGATTGCCATTTAAAAACGGCATAGCTTTTTTGCTTTTTTCCGTAGCTCTTTTTACACGATTAGAAAGCGCCACAGCTGTATTGGGTATATATACCTGCGCTTATTTTATTTTCCGGAAAAGCGCCCTGGGGTTCGTTCAAAAAGCGGCACCTGCATATCTATTAGTAATATTCGTGTTATCACTAATGTTTATTGAAAGAAAACATATCCCCTCCTTTATACATGAAATTGAACCGGAAATAGAGTATCAGTTTTTAGCAAGAAACCATGTAGTGCCTCTGTCCACCATGAAAAACAGTGTGGACAGCGCGAAGTACATAGCTGCACGCGCCTGGTTGATTGGTGATTCTGTGCATGTTTCTCCGGCATTTATGCGTAGCCTCATTGCACCCAACCCTTCTGTTTTTTTACCTGCAGGTGATATTTTCCAGGCCTGGAAAATATTGGCAGTGAAAGAATTTTCTTCGTTAACCGGTTTGCTGGTGATACTGATAATGGTGCTAGTTGCATCAGTAGACAGGTGCAAAACCCTGGCGTTATTTTCGGTTTTTCTGTTTTTCATTCTACTCCCATCACTTTTTATAGAAACCGAATCAAGGCACGTAGTTTCAATGGCCGGAATTTTTTTTATTCTCGCATTACAGCAGAAAAATTATACACGATTACCGAATGCCGTGGTCGCCGTTTTGTTGGTGCTACCGGCTTTTGCGGTTTACAACTTATACCAAACTTCTAACGAGTACGGGCAGGTGATCGCCAAAAACAAAGAAGTGTTCACTTATCTTAATAAAACCTTCCCGGGACGCAAGATAATGATAGGTGAGTTTGATTATTTTAACCGACCCGCGTTTAGGGTTCCTGTGTACATGAAAGTTGAGATCATAGAACCGGACATGTCGCAGGTGGGTTACACCCCGGAAATGAAAGATGTTATCCGCAATATGTTTCCCACTTGCGATATATATGATTACGCCTGCAGGTACCGTTATATGCAGAGCATAAAGAATGACGTGGTTATAGTATCATCATCGTCAAGAATGATGGTTATGAAGACGTACCTAAAAGCTGTTCATCACCTGGACTGGAACTACCATGAGGTGAAACCAATAGATTGCCTTCCTGATACATATGTATACCTGTTGGACTAATTGTAATCAGTGCTTTCGAATTCCGGGCATAAACTCAAAGCCCCCCAATCCCTGTTTCACCGATTCGCCGATTGATTGAAGTAAAGTAGCGGGTCGCTTAATATTAAAAGCCATCATGCCTGTGATGTAAGAGAACCTTTTGTAAAACCGGGAATAGAACTCCTGTTCCCACATCCTGAACCTATCCTCGTAATAGGGATCCTTAAAACGGTTTATATAAGGAAATAGCGAAAAGTCAATCTGCGATTTATACTTTTCAAAAAGCGAGGTGCCCGGGTAAAGGGTCATTTCGTTTAGAGCCAAAAAGCTCAGGTCCGATTTCAACGCAAAATCTACAGAAGCCTTAAAGTCTTCTTCTGTTTCGTCAGGTAGTCCCAAAATAAAAAAACCAAGCGTATGAATGCCTGATGCCCGTGTTTGTTTTAGCGCTTTGCAGGCCTCATCTACATTTATTTCCTTCTCATACAAGTCCAGCATGCGCTGGCTGCCACTTTCTATACCAAAGTATATGCGTTCGCAACCTGCCAGCTTCATCCACTTCAGCATATCCTGCTTAATGTTATCTGTACGGCTCAAACAGGTCCATTTCAGATTAAAATTTTTCTCAATCAAAAGGCGGCAGATATCCTTAACTCTTAAATGGTTGATGGTAAAAGTATCATCAATGAAGCGAAATGAGCGAATTCCGTGCAGTTCTATAAGCATTTCTATCTCCTCAATTATTTGTTCCGGGCTACGTAATGAAAGCCGGCTGCCATAGCTCTTTACACAATAATTGCACTTATACGGACAGCCTCTGGCGCTCTGCACCATACCAAATGGCCGTGGCATAAAAGGCTCAAAGTACTTTCCGGCATCCATCAAATCATATGCAGGAATCGGCAGTGTTTTGATATTGCGAATGCGCTGGGGTGGCACTACTTCCCTTTCCTCTTTACTAACTATCCTCGCGATACTGGTAATCTCCCCTAAGTCTCTTAAGCTATGCAGCCAATCTGCAATGGGTTCTTCCGGTTCTCCTGTAATTATGTAGTCAATTTCTGAGTTATTAAGAATTTCCCGCGAAAACAAAGTGGGGTAATGACCAAATGCTATCAGTTTAACCCGGGGCAGTTCTTTTTTTATTTCCGCAATGGCTGCCATGTCTTCTGCAAAACACTCAAACCCAATTAACGCTATAATGTATTCGGGATCGAATGTTTTCAACTGTTTTATGGTTGCAGCACAGTTCCATTGCTCGGCTATAGCATCAAACAATTTCACGGTGGTTTCCGGAAATGTCCGGATAACAGCAGCTGCTGATAGCAGTTCCAAGGGAGGAAATAGTGAAATAGGTGATACATAGGAACACATGTATCTGCGCGTTATGCGTTTCTCATTAGGCAGGTTGAGTAGGGCGAAGCGCATAACCATTTAAGTCTCCTGGGGTTGCTGTTCTTTAATAAGATTCGGCATAAGCTGGTTCGCACGCTTCATTTCAGCACTTTGAATTTTGTTGAACCGCTCTTTTGATTCGATAATGTCCTCGGGCACTATTGTTTGGCCTTTACGCATAACAACTTCGTAATCTTCCGGCATTTGTGAAAAAAAATAGCGAATGTCATTTTCATTCAAAAACAGTTTTTTGAAATTTACCCAACCCTCTGTGCGGTACTTCCAAATCAACTTAAGCAAGTCAACAACTCTGTAGTTATATAAAAACACTTTAAAAAATCCCCAAAATTGAATACGGTCAATTACGTTACGGTCAAAATTTGAAAACTCAAGAGACACGCCAACGTTTTTCCGGTATTCATCCCAGTTTGTTGAAAATCGTTTGTATCCGCCTTCACCTTTTGCTGCCATTTTTGCCACTTCCGTGCCAGGCAAAGGCATCATTACCCCAAACATGGGTACGGCTGAGTTAATCTTTATGGCAATCTCTACTGTTTTCTTCATGCTCTCCACCGTTTCATTGGGCTGGCCTAAAAGTAACAGGGAGCCGGTTTTTACTCCCTCTTGATGGGCCATTCTAAACGCATCCACAATCATATCCTCGTTAGTGGCTTTACCCATTCGTTTTAAAACATCGTTGTCGCCGCTTTCAATGCCCATATCTAACTGCGTAATATTGGCCAGTTTAAACAGCCTTAATAACTCCCTATCAACGTACTTTACATGCGTTTGAACATCCCACTTCACCTTTTTTCCAAAATCATTTTTGATCCAAGCCTGTAGAAATTCAACCGTTCTTGCCCTGTCAGCGGTAAACAATTCATCGCCGAACCTAATCCATTCGGGGGCGTAATTGTCAATAACGTATGCTATTTCCTCCATTACATTAGCAACACTACGTTTGCGAACAACCCGCCCATTATGGTTCATACAAAAAACACATTTAAAGGGGCAACCCTTGGCCCCCTGCAACCAATAATGATTGGCCCTCGGCATCAAATTCCAGGCAGGCATTGGTAAGCTATCCTGGCTTAGCATCCGCGGCCTGTCTTCGGTACGGATAATTTCACTTCCTTGCCTGAAACAAATGCCCGGGATGGATTTGGCCGGCTTTAACTCCGTTGCCATACCGCATAGGTCAAGTAACAACTCTTCTCCGTCACCTATCGCAGCAATATCAAACCCGGGAAATTCGCGCAATGTTGCTTCCGGCATTGCCGAAGTATGCGCCCCCCCTACAACTGTTATACACTGTGGCAATTGTTCTTTTACTTTCCATGCCAGATAGCCACAGGGTTTTATTTCGTTAGTAAAAGCTGTAAAACCAACTATTGCCGGATTAAAGTCACGAATTCGCTTCAATGTTTCTTCAAAATCAAGCCGCTCCAATTTGCTGTCAATACAGGCAACCTCCACTCCATTGCTTTGTAAATAGCCCCCTAGCGCAGCCAATGCACCGCGTGGAAACTCGGGAGCATCATACCAAGGCTCAATTACACCCAATGGCGGCGCATTTACAATTACAACCCTGATTTTTGAATTTTTTTCCCCCATCCCTAAGCCTGACTGCTTTGCTAACAAATTTAAGTATTTTAAGGAAGCTTTGCTAAATTCGTTGAAATATGAAAGAGGGAATGAAGCTAAAGGTAATGTTGGTTAACCCTCCTGTTCTTGCAGTACTGGAACCTTGGTTTGATACGCCTAAATTTGTAAGGACCGGATTGGCTGTATTGGCTGCTTATTGCCGGCAGAGTAATGAGTTTGATATAAAATGTTTAGACGCCAAGTTTGAAAAACTAAATTTTGACGAAACCGTTGAGCGGGTTGGAAATTGGCAACCGGATGTGGTAGCGATTGGAGCGTTTACCAATGAAGTGAAGCCCGCGGCATACTTAGCCGGCCGGATAAAAAAGGTTCTTCCCCACGTAGTTACCATTCTTGGCGGAGCGCATCTTACCGCCATTCCTGAACAAACGATGTATGAATTTCCCACGATTGACATTGGTGTTATGGGCGAGGGCGAGGAAACGCTTCTTGAACTGTTGCGCGCATTGCGCGATAAAAAAACCTTACTGGGAATTGATGGGGTTGTTTTTCGGTTGTCCGGAAACATTGTCAAAAACAAAGAGCGCCCGCGCATTTTAGACCAGGATAGCCTGCCAATGCCTGCTTGGGATTTGTTTCCTCCAGCCGAAGAGTATTACATACAGACCATCCGCGGTTGCCCGTTTGCATGCGTTTTTTGTTTGAACCACAATGGCAAGGTTGCACGCAAACGAAGTGTGGAAAAAGTAATTGAAGAAATGCAATGGCTGGTAAATTACGGAGCTAAAAGAATTTCTTTTGGCGATGAGTTGTTCAGTGTAGATATGCTGCGTACTGCAGAATTGATGGATGCTATGATTGCATGTGGAATTGGAGAGAAAGTATCTTGGGATATTCAAACACATGTAGCATATGTAAATGATCAGCTGTTCGAAAAAATGAAGCGGGCCAATATTGAAAAATGTGAAATGGGGGTAGAGTCCGGTGATGAAACAGCCTTAAAAAGAATGGGCAAATCAATAGACAAGGAAATGATCTTAAATGCTTTCCGAAGTGCTCAAAAACATAAGATTAAGACAGGTTCGTTCTTTATACTTGGCCAGCCGAATGAAACGCGAAAAACGATTTTATCATCTATTCGATTGGCGATAAAGATCAATCCCACCGAACCCATTTTCGGCAGTATGGTGCCTTACCCGGGCACACAGGTTGCCTATATGGCAGCGAAGGGAGAGGCCGGCTACCGGCTGGTAACTACTGATTGGGACGAGTATCGGAAACAACTGAACGGCTCACTTGAATTGACCAACATCTCCAGAAACACTATTGAGTGGTTTCAGATATTAGGCTACATTTCTGTTTTCATTTTTAATTTACGAATATTTGATTTTTTTAATTTCTTTTGGAGTTACCGCATGGGGGCCCTTAACCTATTTCAAAAAGCGTTATTCAACTCCAAGAGCACGGCGGTATTGGTGCATAAGCCGGAAGACTATGACAAAACAATAAACAGCCCGGGCAAAATATCGATGGATGAAATACTGATTTCCAGAGAATATTGGAAAAAAATTCAATCAGGTGAAGTTCAGCGAACCAAGAATATTATGCCGCACCTGTTAAAGGAACAAATGCCCGTTCAGGCTTTACCTGTTATCCAGAAGTGAAAAATATCGAATAGCGTTTTAGCCATAGTTGGCAGTCTACTCGCGCTGGCTATTCCGGTTAATCGCTCATTTTGCTCTACCTCAAATTCATAAAAGGTATATCCCTTCCGTTTTGCCTTAATCAAAACTTCAGAAAGCATAAAAATACCTGGATATGTTATTACTATTTTCCCTTCATCAAAAATCCTGCGGTGGTACATGTGGATCCAGTTATAATCGCGCAATTGCATATTAAAGAGCACGCTAACCAAAGCATGAAAAACGATGCTGTTGAATTTCATTAAAACGGAATAGCCCCGACGCTCTTTTCTGTAGCTAACCAAAACATCCGCCTTAACAGCATTCTCAAAAAACAAGCTAAAAATGGCAGGAGATAATGGACTATCGGAGGGAACGCACAAAATATACTTACCTTTGGCCGAAGCGATGCCTGACTTTACTGCGCCGCCAAAACCTTCGTTAACCTCTTTATGTAAAATAGAAACAAGCTCATTTTTGCCGAATTCGCTTTCAATAATCGACCTGCTGCGATCGGTACTATTGTCATCAACCAAAATTATTTCATAACAGTCCGTAACACTAGCGGCGGCAGCAATGTTCTGGTAAACGGATGAAGCAATAATCGCCTCTTCGTTATAAATAGGGGTTACAATTGAGATAAGAATATGTTTCAAGAAATCACAATTTTTACGCCTCCCGAATCTAGTGATTGTCGAATTGCCTCTAAAACCCGCATTACCCGCATAGCATTTTCGATATCTGTTTGAGGTTTTGTGTGACTTTGAACACAGCTTACGAAATGGTTGAACTCCTCAGCTAAAGGCTCGGCATTAAGAATGCTTGGGACAAAAATATCACCATCCTTTATCGCCAATTGAAATTTTCCAAAATCGCCGGAGGTGGTTTGATAATCTTTACCCATTTTGTGAATTTTTAGTTTTTCGTGATGATTTACATCATCGAAGTACATCATCTCTTTAGAACAAACCACCTTTACAGAACGTTGTTTTACAGGGTCAATCCATGACACGCTGATTTGTGCTTTTACACCATTCTCAAAACCTAAAGTGATAAAACTGATGTCGTTCACTTCTTTATTAATAAACGCAGTGCCATGAGCACATACCCATACCGGTAAAACGCCAAGAAGGTAATGCAGTATTGAGATGTCGTGGGATGCGAGGTCTACGGCCACATCAACATCCTTCCTAACGGGCCCAAGGCCGCTCCTTTGACATTGTATATACAGCACATCTCCGGTATCAGAATCCTGTAGTCTCCTCTTCATGAAACGAACGGCTGGATGGAACTCGAAAACCTGGCCAACCATAAGTGTCTTTGAAAATCCGGTAGCTATTTCTGCAATGCGCAATGCCGTACTTAAATCATGTGTTAATGGTTTCTCGCACAAAATATGCACGTTCCTTTTTATAGCACGGGCTAAGAAATCGGCATGTGTGGCTGTAGGTAAAGCGATAACCACCATATCAATATCCCTCGAAAAGAACTCATCAGCACTGGGCGTAACAAACACGCCGGGGCTCCTTTTTTGCAGCTCCCGTATCTTTTGATTATCGACCTCGCATACGGCAACAAGCCCAGTTTCCGGATGATTCGTGATTATCCGCGCCAGATTGGGCGCCCAATAGCCGTATCCCGCTAGTCCAACCTTATAGTTTTCCATAATCCAATTCTTCTTCCTGTTTTTTGTGTACCTGCATCCAATACATGTTCTGCAAAAAGTAATGGCTTAGGCCATACTGCAGTTCATGTTGAGGTTTGTAGCACTTTATTTCAAAAAAATCTACAGGGAAAATGTAGTTCTCCCAGTCCTCTATTTTTGCAATGCCCGTTAGTTCCTGGAAATCGTTGCTTATGGTCAGGTTCTCGAAATCTTCCAGTTTAAGATCAATGGTTTTCATGAACATGATAACAAAGCCTTGCTTGCGCAGCGCATCCAGCACAACGTTCATTTCTGCAATGTTATAGCGGTAGGCCTCGTTAATGCGGCCTATTTCATAATCAATTTTGGGTTGGTGCTCGGGTAAAACAGCCAATTTGCGGAAGAGGTCTTTGATATAAAGAAATCCTCCCGGTTTAAGGGCATCCCACGCACTTTCGATGGCCAGGGTATGGTTATAGGAGTGCCCGAATGATTCCAGAAAATAAACCACGTCAAACTGTTCGGCTCCGTAAATGGATTTCAGCTGGTGATAGTCGCCAAGCGAAACACGTACCGCTTGCTGCAGATTTTTTTCACTGATGTTTTTTTCGGCATCCTTTTTCTGCACCTCCGATATGGTAACAGCATCTACTGTTATACCGCACTTTTGCGAAAAATAGGTAGCAGGTCCGCACACACCACAGCCGGCATCGCAGGCGCGCATACCCGGCTGAAAACCAATGCTCGCAATTTCGTAATCCAGCAATTTACTTACATCGGTAGTGCGGTAGGCTTGTATAACCTCGCCATACACCTGCAAAAACTTATCGTTGTATTGATTATAGAACTTACCTACATCTGAAGGTGAGGCGGCTTTTTTTTGTTGTTGAGCCTGCGCGGGTTCATCAGCAGGCGTTGCCTGTTTTTTAAAAAAGGAGAAAATGCTCATGCCCCTATTGCCCTCAATAATTTTTGAAAAAAGGACTGCCGTACCGCAGGTTGATTGATTGCTTCTATTGCCGGTGGTTTAACCATGGCATCAAATTGCTGCTCAGTAACAAAAGGAACGCTGTAATCCAGGTCGCGCAGTTTTTTTAAGCCCTGGGGGCCTTTAAGTATATCTTTCTTAAAGAAGAAGTCTACCTCGTTTTCGTATTCGCCCACTACCTCGTTTTCCATATAGTAAAGGCGCATTTGAGCGGCTGATGGAATAATGCCGAAAACTACAGCCACACGGGGCACATCAGTTTGATTAACGGCCGAGGCGTGCAGCAGGCGATGGTCATATATCAAAGCCTGGCCGGCTTTAATATCCAGGTTTTTGTGGTACTGCCAGGTGTGGCCGTTAACATGCATAAAGGGGTCGGGTATGTTTACGCCCCGGTAACTCTTTACAAATTTGTGCGAGCCCGGAAGAACCGCTATGCCGCCGTTGTTGAGGTTTGTATCTACCAAAGGCACCCAAATATTGAATGAACGGAAGATGTCCTCATCAACAATGTTCCAATCCTGGTGCGGATAAAGCACCCCCTTTTCCCCTTTGTACTTAGCAATGTAAGAACCGCCGAGCGCACGGCATTCAAAAAAAATATCGGCAATAGGCGGGTTAAACTCCTTCAGTATTGCATCACTAAGTCCCTTTTTAAAATCGTAGTCAGAAGAATGCGCTGTGGCGTAGAGGCCCTCTTTAGTTTCCTTATGGTTATCGTAATACAACTGCAAAAGGCGGCTTACCGCTTCAGCATCAAGAAAAGGTACAACTATGTAACCTTCCTTCTCCAGGAAAGCATCATCTGCATCATTCTTTAAAATCTTTATGGCCATACTCAAAGTCCCACTGCTTCAAATATACGCTTCAAAAGCCCTTTTTGTACGGGTGCGGGTGCAGCAGTGCTTATAGGTTGCTCCACAGGCTTATTATTTTCTACTATGCCTGCCTGCTTTTTCATTTGCTGAACAAGGGTTTCCAGCTCCTGCTTATTATATAAAGGCGCGGTATATTTTTTTACACCGATCGATTTGCCCATTGAAGGCCGCTCATAAATTTTCTGGAAGAAATCCTGAAAGCTGATAAGAAAGTTGTCTTTCATCTCAATCATTTCAACTTCATCCCTCATTTCGGGGTTGCGGTAGTGAAAAACCATTTTAGGTGCCGCGCTCATAACACCGGATGTAATAGCTATGCGTATGCTATTGCTTTTGTTTGGTGGAGAGTAGTGCACTATACTTTGATTGAGTATAACTGCCTCGCCTGCTTTGGCATTCATTGGCAGGCAGTTTTCAATCATAAATTTTTCATTGCCTTCAAAAAACATAGGCAGGGTAGGGCAACGGATGGCCTTAACAATACCGTACTGCGAACCGGGCAGAACGAATAAGGTGCCATTGCTTTCATCCGTATCGCAAAGAGGAACCCAGATATTAAGCGCTACATATTTCTCTTCGTCAACAATGGTCCAATCCTGGTGCACCGGCAGTTCAGAGTATTCATCGGGCTGCTTAAACAAAAACGCAGAGCCGAAGGCACGGTAATTTTTAAAAATCTGCTCAAAGTGCCTGCTGAAAATTTTTGTAATGCGATCGCTGCATTCCTTTTTATACTCGTAACTGTTGGAATAACTGCTGGATTGAAAACCTTTAACCTGAAGCTGAGGGTGCAGTTCATAAAATACGGAGGTGAGCTCAACCACTTCTTCGGGGGTTAAGAAGGGGACTTTTACAAAACCCTGCAGGTTAAATTTTTCCTGTAAAGCGCCATCGGCAAATAGTTCTTTTTCGGCACCGGGGGCAGGCTTTCGTTTTGGTTTACCGTAAACCTCTTCCAGTTTTAGCGGCGTTAGTTTAGGGAAGTTATATTCTACCATCCCCAAACTTTTACCAACCGTGGGCCGCGCGAAAATGTTTTCGCCGAACTGTTTGAAGTTGGTCATAAACGTATCGTCCTCTTCAAACACCTCTACTTTATTGCCAAAATCTTTGTTCCAATAGCAGATACGGAAGTCGGCATCCTTATGCGTAAAGTATATGTTTGTGGTAATGCGTATTTTATCACTGATGTTAGCATCAGAATAGTGGATGATGCTTTGGTCGAAAATTACAGCCTGCCCGGCTTTAAGATATACCGGCTGCAGGTAGTCAAGAATTTCCTGCTGTACATCATCGTATAAACCGGGTATAGTAGAACCTCTATACGTGGGCACAATACGGTGCGAGCCCGGCAGCACCTGCAGTACGCCATTCTCATCGGTTAGGTCAACCAGCGGACACCAAATGTTAATGCCCGTATATTTTGTTTCATCCACCAATGTCATATCCTGGTGAACGCTCATGGCAGAATCTTTACCGGGGTACTTAACGATAAACGCCCCGAACATTACTTTAACATCCTGCAGGTTATCGTGAATCCATTTGCCGCCTATGCGCTGTATTTCGGTGTTTACTGTTTCACGATACTTCGTGTCTTGCGAGAAAGTACTTGGGAAAAACCCTTTTTCATCAACCGGGTGAAGAGTGTGATAAAGGCTATCCAGCTCTTCGATTTGATCGGGGCTATAAAAATCCACAATTACATAGCCGTCCCTTTCAAACTGTTGCTGCAATTTTTCATCGCGGAATACGCGCATCATTTTTTCAGGAAAGGAGAACATGCTACAGGGTTTATTAGGACAACACGCGCTGTTTTATTTCGCGCAGAATATTTAACGGAGTGTATTTCTGAAAAAAGCTGCGGTTATCAACCCACTCTGCGGCTGATGACACGTATACCTGTTGTGTGGCCGGCGCACTTTCTATTTGCTGCACAACAGGTTCAGGCTGCATAGAGTGTTCTGTTTGTTGTATTGGCTCCTCTTTTTTAGAGCCATCCATATTGTAGTTAAACAGTTTGGCAAGGTGCTCGCACAACTCAACATTAAAGGTGTTGCCTTCCGCTTTTATCATAGCAACCAAATCATCCGCCGAAATTTCGGTAACTGTATTTTCAATTTCACCAACAAATTTAAGGTCGTCAGGGGTTTTGCCCTGCTTATATAACTCCAGCAGCTTGCCGTTGTTGTAGTGTGTAAAAAAGTAATCGTCGATATCGTAAACTAAAATGGTTTTGTTGTTGCTGCCCGGCTTTAAGTAGTAATGCCTTAAGGGGGCATCGGCCTGGGTTACGCCAAAGCCAACGGCCAAGCGTACATTGTCGCTAACATTCGGCGGCGAGGCATGAATGGTTTTGTTGTCAAAAATCAATGCCTGCCCTGCCTTCATGGGTATGAGTTTAAGGTAGGGGAAGATGGCAAAAACGTGCGGGTCCATCGGCGCTTTAAATTCAGGCGCAGGCGAAGGGCGCGTGTGGCTGAAAAATTTATTGGAGCCCAACAACACACCCATAGCGCCGTTTTGCATATCTGTATCAACCAGTGCTACCCAAACGGTTGCAGAAACAAAGCCGTCACTTTCTTTGGTAAAGCTCCAATCCTGGTGAGGCGGAACAATACTGATGGGGTTTTTCTCTTTTACTACAAAGCTTGTGGTGAATATTTTATAGTTATCAAAAACCGTATCAGCTTTTTGTTTAACGGTGGCTTTAATTTTGCTGAGAACGCGCTCCACAAAACCCGAATCGCTGTTATCAAGGCTGACATGGAAGCCATAAGAAGGAATGTGGTTGTTGTTTAGCGAAGCATAAAACTCCCGCAACTCCTTTACTTCGGCTTCGTCTAACATATCAACCAAAGCGTAGCCTTCTTTATCAAACTGCGCCTGCACATTACCGTCTTTAAAAATTGGTTTCATCTTTCTGTTTTTAGATGCGCTTAAGAAATTGTAGAACTGAGCTGCGGTTAGCTGATTAAATGATAAACTCAATTGCTCTGAAGGCTGAACGAAGGTAGGCCTTTCGCCATGATTATCGTAATGCAAAAAGAAGTCATCGGCAACTTCGTATTTGTCAACGCTGCCGTCCGGCCTGCGGTGATAAAATAATAACCCCGCCTGTTGCGGCACCAGTCCATAGGTTATTGCAATTCTATCCGAGGTGGAAGTGTTGAGGTGCGAGGCGTGAACAAGAGCATGATTAAAAATGAAGGCTTCACCCGCCTTCATTCGCAATGTTTTCATTTGCCCGCGGATGAGAGGCTCAATATCGTTAATTACTACAGGGAGCGTTGGCGCCCTTAAGGTGTTATGCAATTTGTGGCTGCTATCTAAAACAGTTATGGCGCCGTTTGTTTCATCTACATCCTGCAGCGGTATCCAAACGGTGTAAGAGCCAAACCGGCTTTCGTCAACAATGGTCCAATCCTGATGAATGGGCATATGGCCGCCCTGGCCGGCAGGTTTGGTTAAAAAACTTAAGCCAAGGTTTTTATGTGGAAGAAAAAAGGAGTTTACCTGGCGGGCAAAAATACCGGCACCCTTATGGTTTAGTTCCAGTTTGCTATCCACACTTTTTAAAAAGGTAGTGGAATGAAAAAACTGCGAGGTGCTTTTGAAATTTTGATGAAGGGCTTTGATGCTTTCCAACTCCCCGGCATTAAGAAAGGGAAGAACCACATAGCCTTTCTCGTTTAATTCCCGGTTAAGATTTTCGTCCTTAAAAATCATACATCAGCAGTAAACAGCTTTTTAATTTTTGACAGCAGCCCTGTTTCTTCGTCAAAGCGCGGTTTTAGTAACGCCGCTTCAAACTCGGGAACGGTGTAGCTTTTAGGCGTATAGGGCATTGTGGCAATAGTCTTTACATTTTCGGCTTTCATCCAGGGGTTAAACTGCATGTAGAAATCGTGGTCAACCTCCCACACTTTTACTTCAGTAGGGTTTTGGTAATCCAGATGATAATGAACCGAAGGAAGCTCAGCGGGAATAAGAATAAGCTGAATAGCAATGCGTAAATCCTGCGTTTTGTTGGGGCGCGAGTAATGCACCAGGCTATCATCCAGAATTACAGCATCGCCGGCCTTAGTATCCAGCGGCTGCAAATATTTTTCAATCAACTGCGGCTTGATGGCGTCTAACTCCCAGGGAATCATAGGCCCGCGGAACTCTGCAAATCTTTTATGGCTACCCGGCACTACTTCCAGCGTGCCGTTATCGCGGAATGAGTCAACCAATGGACACCAAATGCTCACAGAAGTGTACTTACGCTCCTCAACAAAGGCCCAGTTTTGGTGAACGGGCACCTCGCCGGTGTTGCTCTTTTTGCGGATGTAGTTGGCGATAATGGGTTTGTAATTCGCTAACAGCTTTTCAACCTCAGGAGCAAACTCCTTTGTAATAATATCAAACACCAATCTTTTGTAATCGGGGTTTTTATCAATAAAAGTAAAGTCGTAAGTAATGAGTGTTTCTCCTGCAGAATCTACCTCATCTGAAGTAATCTGGCCGCCGCTTTTGGCCAGCGTTTCGAAAAAAAGATTCTTGAGTTTAGCTACGCGTTCCGGCGAAATAAAGGGCACGCGTACGTAACCGTTTTTGTCAAACTCTTTTTGCAGTTGGGGATCGTTGAACGTTTTTCTCATAACACAGTGCATTAAATAAAATCAGCTATTTCATCTTCCACCCTCTTAAAGTATAGCAAACCTAAAGCCAAAACCACCAAAGTAGGAATGACGGAAATCAGCAAATGCGGGTCCAGCGCCTGCCCGCCGCCCAGTGCAAAGCGGTAGCCTGCTACCACCAACGCCATAGGGTTCCAATACATGATGAAGTTAAGGCTTGCCGGCAATACTGTGGTAGGATAAAATACCGGCGTAAGCCAAATGCCAAAATTGATTACAAAGGGGGCAATATGTTGCACATCGCGAAAGCGAAAAGTGAGGGCACTGATCCAAATGCCGATGGCAAGGCCAGTTAATACATTTAGCAACAGGAAGAGCGGTAAGAAGATGAGGGTATATGAAGGCGTTACCTTAAAAAGCAGCATGGCTACGATGATAACTACCAAGGAAACGAGAAAATCTACTCCGGCCGAGAGGATTTTGGCCAATGGCAAAATCATCTTCGGGAAGTAAATCTTTTTTAAAATGTGTTGCGATTCTATCAGAGAATTCCCAATTCCGTTAGCTACTGTAGTGAAGTAGTTCCAGCCCACCATGCCTACGAGAGCGAAAACCGGGTAGGGCAGAATACCGGTATCTACTTTAATAAGGCTGCCAAAGAAAAAAGAGAATACCAGCACCGAAGGTACCGGCTGGAGCAGGACCCAGAATATGCCGAGGTACGTTTGGGCGTACTTGATTTTAAGATCGCGCTGGGCGAAGGTGACAATGAGGCTGCGGTATCTCCATATTTTCTGAAGATAACGTCCTACACTATCGGACTCAGCACTTATAATTTCATATTCCGCCAATCAGTTATTTTTTTACTGCCAAGCATACGCTGAGCATGGCTGATAAAGTTACTAAAAACGACAAGACCTTCCCTAACCAAGGCTGGTAACAGTGGCGAATTCCCTTTGAGCGGCTATAAGCATCGCCGCTGCAATAGCAGGCGAAGCATTGAACACTTTAGCAAGGGTGGCAATCAAAAAGTTGAGTTGCTTCTCGGTGCCTGGGTTATCGAAAAATAATTTTCCTGTCCTCCTTATAACAAAATCGTTAAGAGTCAATACTGCTTCATTCTCTATAGTATATATTAATTCAGCAGCAGCCAAGCCTTCCGGCTCAATTGCTTGCACCAGCTTAATTATCTGCGATGTATTTTTCCCATACCTGTAAAACCAGCGTGAAATGTTTTCTGTCGCTATTCCCTGTTTCTTACCCTCTTCAATAAACGCCCGGAGGGTAGATTGGAATTCTGTTTCATTTTCAAACTCGCCCCCACTTAGCCTGAAGTTTTTGGTGGAAGCAGAGCCATACTTTTTGCCCAGCTTCTTTTCGGTTAGGTCAACAATTTTTTCAGCCATAAGGCGGTAGCCGGTAAGCTTGCCGCCGGCAATGGAAATAAGCCCCGAAGAGGAAACCATGATTTCATCTTTACGGCTAAGCTCAGAAGTGGATTTTCCGTCTTCATGAATAAGGGGGCGTAGCCCCGCCCAGGTGGATTGTATATCCTTAACCTGCAGAACGGCAGACGGAAACATATGGTTTATAGCCTTTAGCAGGTAGTCCGCATCGGCTTTAGTGCAATTGGGGTTATCAATACTTTCGTTGTAAACGGTATCGGTTGTGCCAACATAGGTGATGTTATCGCGCGGTATAGCGAATATCATACGTCCGTCACCTACATCAAAATAGGCTGCCTGCTTAAGCGGCAGTTTCTCGTAAGGAAAAACAAGGTGAACACCTTTGGTTAGTTGCAGCCTTTTACCTTTTAAGGAGTTGTCTTCCTTGCGCAGCAAATCAACCCAGGGGCCGCAGGCGTTAACAATAACTTTGGCGCGTATATCAAAACTATTGCCGCTGTTATGGTCAATTACTGTAGCGCCTGTTATTTTGCCTGCGCTATCGTAAATAAATTTTGTGGACTGTGCATAGTTAAGCAGCAATGCACCATTAGCATAAGCGCTTTTAGCCAATTCAATAACCAGGCGCGAATCATCAGTGCGGTACTCAAAGTAAAGTCCGCCGCCAAGTAGGCCCTGGGTGTTCAATAAGGGTTCCGCCTTATGAGTTTCATGGCGGTCCAGCATCCTGCGTCTTTCCTCCGCCTTTACACCTGCAAGCAGGTCGTATACCAGCAGGCCTACTGACGTAGGCAATTTGCCTAAGGAACCACCCTCTACTATGGGCAGCAGCATTTTCTCAGGTATTACCACATGGCGGGCATTGCGGTGTACTACCGCCCGTTCGCTTCCTACATCGCGCACCAGTTTAAACTCCAGTTGCTTAAGGTAGCGCAGGCCGCCGTGTATTAATTTGGTAGAACGCGAACTGGTGCCTGATGCAAAATCGCTTTTTTCGATAAGGGCTACTTTGATACCGCGCAGGGCAGCATCAAGGGCAATACCACAGCCCGTTATTCCACCGCCAATAACCAGCAAATCAAATTGCTGCGATGCCATTTGGTTGATATACTGCTGCCTGTAAAGATTTGAAAAACCCGTAGTACCCACTATAAATTCTCTTCTTTAGATGAGGGCTTATCTCCTTTCTTCTTCTTTATGTTAAACAGGGGTATGCCTGCTGTTTTGATTGTTTCATAATCATCTGCCACTACACGTACCCGCTCAAAGCCATTGCGTTTAAACAGCGAGCCTGCCGTAATAGCCTCGTTAGCTGTTGCCCCATATACATAGTAGCTGTTAGCTGTTTCAAGGTTAGGCAGGGTTTGCGCTAAATCCACCAGGGGTATGTTTTCTGCATCCTCCAGTCTTTCCACGGCAAAATCTTCGGTAGTGCGGATGTCTATAAGGTAAAACTCATCGAACTGGTAATCCATTTTCAACTCATCGGCCTCTATCAGGATAAGCAGGTCAGATGGGTTGCCTGCACTATGCCAGGCCTGGTAGCCGCCTTGCAGGTAGCCTTTAACATTGGTAAAGTTAGCAGCGCGAACTGTTTTTTGCAGGCCGGTGAGCTGGCCTTCATCGGCAATCAGCAATAATTGCTCATCATCTTCAGTTACTTCTCCAAGGCGCTCAATAAAGGTATCATCGAAATAAACAGCTAAAGAGCCCGGAACCTGGCCTAAGGAAAGTTCCTCTGCATTTCGTACATCAACTACCGTGTGGCCCTTTTCGGCCAACTGTTTAAATTCTTCTACTCCAAACGCTTGCATTGCCCCGAATTTGGGCGCGAAATTACCTTAAGGAACTTAGGAAGCCAAAAACTCGTTCACTGATTTTTCAATTGCAGCTAAAAGAGCATAATTAACAGAATAGTAAATGAACTTGCCTTTGCGCTCCGTAATTACCAAACCGGCATCGCGCAATACTTTAAGATGCTGAGAGGTAACTGATTGCTCCAGCTTTAGGGTATTGTAAATTTTGTTGACGTTGGTGTTTCGGTTATGGGCAATATACTCTATGAGCTGCATCCTAAGGGGATGAGCTATTGCTCTGAGTATTGAAACCGCTTGAGCCAAGTCCTTTTCGCTGAATAACTCTGATGCCGCGGAGAGCATGACAGGGGGTATTATTGTACAGTAAATATAATCCTTAAATCGCTAATTGTCAAGGCTAAGTTAAGGTAAAGTTTTGTTGTTTGTGTATAATAGTCAGCGAATTATCTTATTTAAATTTGTTTAATATGTTATCTTATTGTATGTTACAACATATAGCGTGTAAACGCTTGACGCAGGAGCTGTTAAATAGCCCAAAAGCGACCCCAAACCCCCTTTTTTGACGCTCTCTTTTAACGCATCTTTTTTTCCGGCGCCAAAAAGTTTAAATACATTAGACAGGTTAAAAAAACCTAAACCCTATGCTAAAGCGTTTATTTCCGGCACTTGTACTGGTGTTTTTTACAATAATGTTGAATGCACAATGCCCTAACGGCCGCTATTACAACAAAATTTTTGGCGTTACCACGCACACCAATGTGCTTTTTGGCAATGCCATGAAGTTTGACAGTACTTACCAGGATTTAAGCATGAATATTTATGAGCCGGACGGCGATAACTTTGCGCACCGCCCGCTTATAATACTGGCTTTTGGCGGAAGTTTTACTGCCGGAATTAAGGAAAGCCCCGACATTGTTAACCTGTGTAACGAGTTTACACGCCGCGGTTACGTTTGTTCCTCTATTGATTACCGCCTTGGATTTGAAGATGGCAACGATAGCGACACCAACCAGTTTAGAGCGCTTATACGCGGTGTGCAGGATATGAAAGCTGCTGTGCGCTTTTTTTATAAAGATGCCCTAACCACCAACACCTACCGCATTGATACCAGCCAGATATTTATTGGCGGTGTTTCCGCAGGGGCGTTTATTGCATTGAACTATGCTTACGGTAAAATTGATACGTTTTCTATTATTCCTCCGGTTTGGGGTTTCCCAACAGTTTTGGCCTTAGGCGGCCCTGAGGGTAACAGTGGTAACCCCGGTTATGGCACTAAGGTTAAAGGTGTAATTGATTTATGCGGCGCTTTGGCCGATACGGTTTGGATAATGCCGAACGACCCCATATTAGTGGGCGTACATGGTTATGCTGATAGTTTAGTGCGCTGCCAGTTTGATAGCGTTTACGCTGCACAAGCGGTTGAGTCGCGCCTGTTTGGCACCTGCGATATTGAAACGCGGGCAACCAATATTGGTTTATCGCATTCGCTTTACTTTTTTAATGGTATGGGTCACGTTCCTTTCATTCTGCCAACTGACCCATTACACAATCCCCTTCCATACATGGATACTACGGTGTGGACCATCCGCGATTTTTTAGCGCCGAACACGGTGTGCGACAGCACCCAGTTTGTTTCGGGCTTTGAGCCGGTGGAGGAAGGAGTAGCGGTGTCTGTGTTCCCTAACCCAAGCAGTGAAGGCATATTCGTTTCTTCCTCGCAAAGCAATGCGTTAACAGCAAGGGTGCTTAGCGTGGAAGGCAAACTACTAATGGAAGAAACCATTGCGCCTGATGAAACTATCTACATCAGCAAAAACCGTTTAAGTGAAGGCGTTTATCTTTTGCAGTTAACCGATAAGGTTCACCCGGAGAAGAAGAAGGTGGAGCGATTGGTGTTTCAGTAAAGCAACGCAACCCTGCTGGCGGTAATATGTTTTGAATACAACCACCTCTACTTTGAAAATGCCAAAGCATTTTCAAATTCTTCTCCTCCTAAAAAAGGAGGAGAATTTAATACAGCCCTACTCTTTCAAGAAACGCATAGTTGAAACAGCTGCGCCGTTTTGTAAAACGATGAAACTATACACACCAGCTGTCCAGGTGGAGACATTTATCTGCTGCGCGGCAGTAGCTCTATCGCGATAAACAACCTGGCCTAAGGCATTATAAACCTGAAGAAGCAGGCCTTCACCTACGTTGCTACTGTATTTAAGCATTACTACATCCTTTGCCGGGTTGGGATATATGGCGAATGACGTACGGTTTTGCGCAGAAGAGTTAATGCCGGTTGTTGTGTTTAACACGGTTATGCGTAGCGTATCGTAACTCCATTTGTAGCCTGCGCAGTCGGGCACACTATCGCGCATGGCTAATAGGTAGGTAGTGCTGCTATCGGGGCAAAGCAGGGTGTTCCATTGTCCGTTAGCGAAGCTTGTCCCTGTATGGGTGTTTATCCAATACAGGCTATCGTAAGTGGTATTGGCGCTTTGTGCCTGGGCATATATGCATTCGCCCAGGCTAAGGGTGGTATCACTATTAGTTATGTATGCTTCGTTCGCATTCACTAAATAAATAGGGGAGAGGGCATCAACGGCAATGTCAGCAATAGAAGAATCACGAGTTGGCCAAAAAATAAACCATTTGTGATTGGCTACAGGCTTGAAGGTGACGGAAAATCTCTTCCAAACAGAATCTAGAGAAGAGCTGGTCCAAACTAGTTCCTCTTTGTCGCAACTATCATCCCCCAAGTAAATGTTTAAATGACCTTTATAAAGGCTGTCGAATACTGAAGGTTCGAACCACGAAGCGCACGCCAAACTCATATTATAAGTTACCCCAGTTTTAAGCTCACAATTAAGTTCTTGGGAGATACTTCCGAAATCACTTACAGAAGCTTGATTTTCCAAAACAACATAAGCAACGCTGTCATATGCAATATGTGGAACTTTTTGCGGCCAAAACGTTGATGAGGTGTCCACTATCCACAAAAGAGTTTCGCAATAATTCCACCTTAAAGGAGGATCGCAAGGTCCCCAACATGAGGGGCCCTCCATAGAAGGGTTCTGCAACTGAATTTGCGCCCTGCTGTTTATGGCAAATGCAGTAAGCAGTAAAAAGCATAGCAGCGGGCGCATAGGGGTAAAGGTAAGTGCAATTTGTGAAGCGGGAAAACAACTGTGGTTTTGAATGCAACCACCTCTACTTTGAAAATGCTTTGGCATTTTCAAATTCTTCTCCTCCTTGCAAAAAGGAGGAGAATTTAATACAGCCCTACTCTTTCAAGAAACGCATAGTTGAAACAGCTGCGCCGTTTTGTAAAACCGTAAAGCAATATACACCAGCGGGCAAGGTGGAGATATTTATCTGCTGCGCGGCGGTAACTCTATCGCGGTAAACAACCTGGCCTAAAGCATTATAAACCTGAAGAAGCAGGCCTTCACCCACGGTACTACTGTATTTAAGCATTACTACATCCTTTGCCGGGTTGGGGTAAATGGAGAATGACGTAAAGTTTTGCGCAGAAGAGTTAATGCCGGTTGTTGTGTCTAACACGGTTATGTGTAGCGTATCGTAACTCCATTTGTAACCGGCGCAGTCGGGCACACTATCGCGCATGGCTATTAGGTAGGTAGTGCTGCTATCGGGGCAAAGCAGGGTGTTCCATTGTCCGTTGGCGAAGCTTGCCCCTGTGTTAGTGTTTATCCAATACAGGCTATCGTACATGGAATTGGCGCTTTGTGCCTGGGCATATATGCACTCGCCAGCGTAAACCGCCGTGTCATTAGTAGTTATCTGTGCTTCGTTAGCGTTTATCAAATAGATAGGGGAGAGGGCATCAATGGCTATATCTACAAAAGGAATTGAATCGTGTTCAGGCCAAAGTGTGATCCAATCATATTCTTGGGTAGGCGTGAAAGTTACAGTTTCCAACTTCCAAACGGTATCTAACAATTCGCTTTGCCATAGTAATTGATGCCGATCACAGCTATCAATACCGCCATAAACTTGCAAAAACCCCAATGCCTCCGAATTACCAGCATCAGTCCACCATGTAGCATCAAAAAGTTGAAATTGATAACTAACGTTAGCTTTTAAAGAGCAATTTAATTTTTGGGCCAAATTTCCATAATCAACGGGAGGTTGCTTTTCAAGCACCACGTAAGCCAAACCATCAATGGGATTAGGTGGTCTTTTATCTGCCCATGCGGAAACTGAAGAATCTAAAACTATACACAACGTTTCGCAGTAAGTCCACTCATCAGGATAGCAATAGCTAATACATGGCGTACCTTCCATAGAAGGGTTCTGCAACTGAATTTGTGCCATGCTGTTTATGGCAAATGCAGTAAGCAGTAAAAAGCAAAGTAAGGGGCGCATAGGGTAAAGGTAAGTGCAATTTGTGAAGCGGGAAAGCAACTGTGGTTTTGAATGCCACCACCTCTACTATGAAAATGCTTTGGCATTTTCAAATTCTTCTCCTCCTTACATAGGAGGAGAATTTAATACAGCCCTACTCTTTTAAGAAACGCATAGTTGAAACAGCTGCGCCGTTTTGTAAAACCGTAAAGCAATATACACCAGCGGGCCAAGTGGAGATATTTATCTGCTGCGCGGCGGTAACTCTATCGCGGTAAACAACTTGGCCTAAGGCATTATAAACCTGAAGAAGCAGGCCTTCGCCTACTTTGCTACTGTATTTAAGCATTACTACATCCTTTGCCGGGTTGGGGTAAATGGAGAATGACGTAAAGTTTTGCACAGAAGAATTAATGCCGGTTGCTGTATCTAATACGGTAATCCGCAGGGTATCGTAACTCCAATTGTACCCGGCGCAATCGGGCACACTATCGCGCATGGCTATAAGGTAAGTAGCGCTGCTATCAGGGCAAAGCAGGGTGTTCCATTGTCCGTTGGCGAAGCTTGCTCCCGTGTTGGTGTTTATCCAATACAGGCTATCGTAAGTAGTGATGGCGCTTTGTGCCTGGGCATATATGCACTCACCCAGGTTAAGAGTGGTATCACTATTAGTTATGTATGCTTCGTTCGCATTCACTAAATAAATAGGGGAGAGGGCATCAACGGCAATGTCAGTAAATGGATAAGGAAGTGTTGAATCGTAAGGTTGAAAGCCAATCCATTGATAGTCGCTGTCGGGGGTGAATGAAATATTCTGCCTCGTCCACATGGTGTCAATTAAGGAACTCATCCATAACAGTTTAGTTAAAGCGCAGCTGTCGTTACCTGCATACACCTCAAGATAGCCCATATGTAGTTCTCCCATATACCACATTGAGGACGCTTGTAATGAAAAGTAATACGTGTTTAACTTTCTTAAAGGACAGGATAATTTCTGACTGATTGTTCCTAATTCATAAGTTGGAATAGCATACTCCATTTCTAGAGCCACGTACGTTAATCCGTCATATGGGCCGTGTGGTGGTTGGGCGGCGTAAAATGTCGTATCAACCGTTAAATAATAATTGCAGATCGTCCAACCATCAGGTCCACGAAAGCTTAGACAAGGCGTTCCCTCCATGGAAGGATTCTGCAATTGAATTTGCGCCCGGCTGTTTATGGCAAATGCAGTAATCAGTAAAAAGCAAAGCAGCGGGCGCATATGGTAAAGGTAAGTGCAATTTGTGAAGCGGTAAAGCGAATTTGGTTTGAATACCACCTCTACTTTGAAAATGCTTTGGCATTTTCAAATTCTTCTCCTCCTTACATAGGAGGAGAATTTAATACAGCTCTACTCTTTCAAGAAACGCATAGTTGAAACAGCTGCGCCGTTTTGTAAAACCGTAAAGCAATATACACCAGCGGGCCAGGTGGCGACATTTATCTGTTGTGCATTTGTAAGTCTATCGCGGTAAACAACTTGGCCTAAGGCATTATAAACCTGAAGAAGCAGGCCTTCACCTACTGTACTACTGTATTTAAGCATTACTACATCCTTTGCCGGGTTGGGATATATGGCGAATGATGTACGGTTTTGCGCAGAAGAGTTAATGCCGGTTGTTGTGTCTAACACCGTTATGCGCAGGGTATCGTAACTCCATTTGTAACCGGCGCAGTCGGGCACACTATCGCGTATGGCTACTAGGTAGGTAGTGCTGCTATCGGGGCAAAGCAGGGTGTTCCATTGTCCGTTCGCGAAGCTTGCCCCTGTGTTAGTATTTATCCAATACAGGCTATCGTACGTGGTGTTGGCGCTTTGTGCCTGGGCATATATGCACTCGCCGGCGTAAACCGCCGTGTCATTAGTAGTTATCTGTGCTTCGTTAGCGTTTATCAAATAAATAGGGGAAAGGGCATCAACGGCTATATCTACAAAAGGAATAGAATCGTACTGCGGCCAAAGGATGAACCAGGTATAATTCTGATTGGGTGTAAAGGTTATTGTTTCATGCTTCCAAGCGGTGTCTAGCAATTCGCTTTGCCAAAGCAATTGATGTCTATCGCAACTGTCGTAACCGCCATAAAGTTGCAAATACCCAAATGCTTCAGACTTCCCACTATCTGACCATAGGGTAGCGTCATATAATTGCATTTGATATGCGAACCCTGATTTTAATAGGCAGGATAATTGTTGCGCCAAGCTCCCCAAATCCAGGGGTGGCTGATTCTCCATCCAGGCATAAGCGCTTCCATCAATTGGTTGGGATGGTTTTTTATCCTGAAATACTGTTATGCTGGAATCAATAACAGCGCAGAGCGTTTCACAATAGCTCCAATCTGTAGGGAAGCAATAATCCACGCAAGGCGTACCCTCCATAGAAGGATTCTGTAACTGAATTTGCGCCCGGCTGTTTATGGCAAATGCAGTAAGCAGTAAAAAGCAAAGTAAGGGGCGCATAGGGGTAAAGGTAAGTGCAATTTGTGAAGCGGGAAAGCAACTATGGTTTTGAATGCAACCACCTCTACTTTGAAAATGCTTTGGCATTTTCAAATTCTTCTCCTCCTTGCAAAAAGGAGGAGAATTTAATACAGCCACCTTTGGCCGAAATTTTTTGAAACTAAAAACCTATAACCTGAAACTATAATTCTGTTATACATTCGTGCTCAAAATTTGGTTATGAGTCCGCAGGCAAGAAAAGCAGTTGGTGCATGGTTATTTATAGGCTGCGTGATGGTATTTTTTCAGGTGGTGTTAGGCGGTATAACGCGCTTAACGGAGTCGGGCCTTTCTATTACCCAATGGAAACCTTTGAACGGCACTATCCCACCGTTAAATGAAGCGCAGTGGACGGAAGAGTTCAGCTTATACAAGCAGAAAGTACAATACCAGGTTATTAACGAGGGCATGACACTACAGGAATTCAAATGGATTTTCTTTTGGGAATATTTCCATCGCCTGTGGGCGCGTTTAATGGGTGTGGTGTTTGCCATAGGCTTCGTGTACTTTCTACTGAAAAAGTATTTTGATAAGGACCTGGTGTGGCCGCTGGTCGGCTTGTTCTTTTTAGGAGGCATACAAGGCTTTGTGGGTTGGATAATGGTGCGCGGCGGTTTGGATTCTATGTTTGTTCCGCCTCTGCGTTTAACCACGCACTTAATACTGGCTTTTATTCTGCTGTGTTACTTAATATGGATAACGCTGAAGGTGTATAGAAGCGGTTCACGATTCACTATAATCAGTTCACAGTCAGGTGGCCTTAAGTTTTTTTCTGTAGCCCTTGTGGTGTTGGTGTTTCTGCAATTGTTTTTTGGTGGTTTGTTATCGGGCATGAAAGCCGGCCTGGCTTACCCTACCTGGCCCGATATGAATGGCAAGTTTATTCCTTCCGCTTTATTTAGCGAGCAACCTACGTTTGCCGGGTTTGTAAAATATGTACCGCAGGATTACTGGGGCCGCACCCTCATACAATTTGTTCACCGCATGACGGCCTATACGCTTATAGTGGTTATTGCTATTTTCTGGTGGAAGAGCCGCAACATAACAACAGATAGCTTTTTCAAAAAGGGCTTAACGGCCTTACCTCTTTTGGTTTTAGCCCAGGCTATATTGGGCATAATAACTGTGTTGAACTGCGTGGGCCATATACCTGTTGCCCTTGGGGTGTTGCACCAGGCAGGCGGTATGCTGTTGTTAGCCAATACAGTTTTTATAACTTTCCATCTTTATAATTCATCGCCAAGCGAATGACGGAAAAGAAAGGTGGCTGGCTGGCCTACGGAATTATTATTGTTGCCGCCCTTGGTTACTTCGTAGATATCTACGACCTCATCCTTTTTAATGTAGTAAAGAAGGAAAGCCTGGAAGCTATTATGAGCACAGCTACCGAAGAAGTGCGCAATAGCACGGCCCTCTTTCTTTTTAATATGCAAATGACCGGTATGCTGTTAGGCGGTATAATCTGGGGCATTTGGGGTGATAAGAAAGGAAGGCTATCGGTGCTTTTCGGCTCCATACTTTTATACAGTGCAGCAAACGTGGCCAATGCATTTGTGAAGGATATAAATACGTATGCTTTCATCCGCCTTCTTGCAGGCATTGGTTTGGCAGGCGAGTTGGGAGCGGGCATTACGCTGGTTACCGAAACCATGAGTAAAGAAAAGCGGGGCTACGGCACTATGATAATTGTAACCTTTGGTGCGTTAGGCGCCGTAGTGGCCGCGCTGGTAAATGCCAAAGGAGATGTGATTACCCACTGGCTTTCGGGCGTGTTAAGTATGCAGCTGGCCAATTGGCAGGTATCGTACATACTGGGTGGCGTTATGGGGCTTATGCTGCTGCTGCTGCGCGTAGGCACTATTGAAAGCGGCATGTTTAAAAACATACAGCATGCCGAGGTGCAAAGAGGCAACATGCTAATGCTGTTTAACAGCAGGCAACGGTTTGTAAAATACCTGTATTGCATTTTAGTGGGCGTGCCGGTGTGGTATTTTATCGGGCTTATTATTGCCAACTCTCAGGCTGTTTGGGCAGGCGAATTAAACGTACAGGGTAAAGTGATTAATGGTACGGCCCTTATGTATGCATACCTGGGCCTAAGCGCCGGCGATTTGGTGTGCGGTATGTTGAGTCAACTATTAAAGAGCCGCCGCAGAGTGGTATTCATTTATCTTTTTGCCAGTGTTTGTCTGCTGACCTATTACCTGTTTTTTGCGCGTAATATTTCGTTAGAAAGCTTTTATGCGCTTTGCTTTTTAATTGGGGCGGCTACGGGTTACTGGGCCATTTTTGTAACCATTGCTGCGGAGCAGTTCGGCACTAACATCCGTTCTACCGTTACCACCACGGTGCCCAACTTTGTGCGGGGCAGTGTGCCTTTAATTACAATGCTGTTTGGTTTTCTAAAGCCTGCTACCGGCAATGTAGTAAGCGCATACATCACGGGCCTTATATGCCTGGGATTAGCCTTATGGGCAATATGGCATACCAAAGAAAGTTTCTCGAAAGATTTAGACTACGCGGAGTAGTGTAAGAGGTATGTCAGTCTTCGACACGCTGAGACTGACAGCTTGTATTTGTCATCCGGAGCCTGTCGAAGGATGCTGCTGTTTATAAAAACGGGGTCTTTACTACCGTGGCCTTAATAGGCTGGTTGCGGATGTCAATGAATATCTCGCTACCGATAGTTGAGAATTCTGTTTTTACATAGCCCAGGCCAATAGCCTTGCCTAACGATGGGGATTGCGTGCCGGAAGTAACCTCGCCTATTTCATTGCCTGCAGAGTCTTTAATTTTAAAATGCTGGCGTGGTATTTTACCTTTCTCACCAATTTCAAAACCCACCAGTTTTTTCTTCGGGCCTTCATCCTTTATCTTCTTGTGGTAATCGCTCATAACAAAACTCTTTGTGAATTTTGTTATCCAACCCAAGCCTGCCTCAATAGGCGAGGTATTATCATCAATATCGTGGCCGTATAGGCAAAATGCTTTTTCAAGGCGCAGGGTATCGCGGCAGCCGAGGCCTGCAGGCACAATGCCAAATTCTTTACCGGCCTCAAACACAGCATCCCACAATTTGCGGGCATCGCCATTCATTACATACAACTCAAAGCCGCCTGCACCGGTGTACCCGGTATTAGAAATAATCACATCCTTAATGCCGGCAAGTTCGCCTATGGTAAAAGCGTAATAAGGTATTGCATTTAAATCTACCGAAGTCAGCTTCTGCAGTGTTTTGGTAGCGTTGGGGCCCTGCACAGCCAGCAGAGAGAAGTCGCTGCTCATGTCGGTAAGTTCAACGCCGAAAGAATTATGGTTTTTAATCCAGTTCCAGTCCTTTTCAATATTACCGGCGTTTACCACCAGGTAATATTCATCTGCCTTAAAGCGGTAAACCAAAAGGTCGTCTACAATACCGCCTTCATCGTTCGGCATACAGCTATACTGCACTTTGCCGTCGGTTAATTTGCTTACATCATTGGTGGTAATGGACTGAAGCAGGTCCAATGATTTTTCGCCCTTTACACGGAACTCGCCCATGTGGCTAACATCAAACACGCCAACGCTGTTGCGCACCGCTTTGTGCTCATCGTTAATGCTGCTGTAAACTATAGGCATGTTAAAGCCTGCAAACTCGGCCATTTTTGCGCCAAGGGAAATGTGTAACTGGGTTAAGGCGGTTTCTTTCATAAATACAGTATAAAGTAGTTAGTAGTAGGTATATAGCTTTAAGGAAGGCGAATGTAATGAGAAAAGGGAATTATGGTTATTGCCGCTTTGCTTATGTATTTATATTCACCCCATGAAATTTAAAGAACCAATTGCGGTTAAGCAGGTAGCAGAATGGACCGGCTGCGAGGTGATAGGTGACAATACCGCCTTTGTAGAAGGCCTGAATGAAATACACAACGTACAGGCCGGCGACATAACCTTTGTTGACCACGAGAAGTATTATGATTTTACCCTTAAGAGCGCAGCCACTTTTGTTATCATCAATAAAAAACTGGATGCCCCTGAAGGGAAAGTTTTGTTGTTTACTGAGAAGCCTTTTGAAGCCTACAACCTGTTGGCGGAAAAATTCCGCCCTGAGTTATGGCAGGAAAAACCCATAGCGGCCAGCGCCCAAATTGCCGGCGGCTGCACTATTTACCCCAATGTGTTTATCGGCGAGAAGGTGAAAATGGGAAAGGGTTGTATCATTCACCCCAACGTTACCATTTATGCTTATACTGAAATTGGCGAGAACGTAATTATACACGCCAACAGCACCATTGGCGCTGATGCGTTTTACTACAAGCGCCAAAAGCCACATTACGATAAAATGCACACCGCAGGTAAAGTGGTGATACAGGACAATGTAGAGATAGGGGCCGGAACCACTATTGATGCCGGAGTATCAGAAGATACGGTGATAGGTAAAGGCACCAAAATAGATGACCAGGTGCATATAGGCCATGATGTAAAAATTGGCGAGCACTGTATTATAGCGGGGCAGGTGGGCATAGCAGGCAATACCAAAATCGGCAACCGGGTAACCCTTTACGGTAAAGTAGCCATCAATAAAAATATTGAAATAGGCGATGATGCGGTAGTAATGGCAACTACGGCAGTGCCGAATAGTTTGGAAGGGGGTAAAACCTATATAGGGTACCCTGCAGTGGAGGCACGCACCTTTGCACGACAGGTAGCTATTATAAAGCGCTTACCTGATTTATGGGATAAGCTGAAAAATTTGTAGGAAATGGCAACAAAAAAGAAAGCGGCAGCCGCAAAACCTAAAGCTGTGGTAAAAGAAAAGTATAGCGGCCCTAAAGATGGCAAGGTGCGTTGTGGCTGGTGCCTAAGCGACCCTATTTACGTGGAGTACCACGACAAAGAGTGGGGTACCCCGGTGCATGATGATAAAATGCTGTTTGAATTTTTAGTGCTGGAAAGTTTTCAGGCCGGCTTAAGCTGGCTGACTATTTTAAAGAAGCGCGAAAACTTCCGTAAGGCATTTGCCAACTTTGATGTAAAGAAGGTGGCGAAGTTTGATCAAAAAAAATTCGATAGCCTGATGAACGATGCAGGCATAGTGCGCAACCGCTTAAAAATAGAAGCAGCCATTAACAATGCCAACCGCTTTATGGAAGTGCAAAAGGAGTTTGGCAGCTTTGATAAATACGTGTGGAGCTTTGTGGGCGGTAAGCCGCTGGTTAACAAACTGAAAACCTTAAGAGATATACAACCCCGCACCGAAATAAGCGATGCCATGAGCAAGGACATGGGCAAGCGCGGTTTTAAATTTCGCGGCAGCACTATCTGTTATGCTTTTATGCAGGCCGTTGGTATGGTAGATGACCACCTGGAAGATTGCTGGAGAAGGAAGAAGAAATAATACCGAAGCGCTAAATCTTAAACTTTGAATCGTTTGTTATTTGGTGTTTGATTCTTGGGATTTAGAAAATATACGGCACCAGCATTTTCACTTTCTTTTTATACTCGGTGTAGTTGCTGCCGAATATTTGTTCCAGCTTACGCTCCTCGAGCAGGGCGCCTATGTAGGTGTATACATACAAAAAAACAACGCTTAGCAGGTTAATAGCGGTAGGCCACAGCAAAAACAATCCCAGTACAAAAGCAAACGTGCCGAAGTACAAAGGATGGCGAACATATTTATAAAGGCCATCCGTGCGCAGCGTTTCTACCTGCTTGTTGGGTTGCGGGTTTAAATAACTCCAGCCCAAAAACTCGCCCATATCAAACTTTGCCATGGAGGCTGCCATCAAGCCAAAGCCCGCAACGGCTATTACCCCGGCAACTATATTGCTGATGGTAGAGGTGGTATATAACAGCGTATCAGCCGTTTGTGTAATCAGCAACCAGGCTATAACCCCCAGTAAACTCACAAACAGCAGGTTATAAGCTATACGGTAAAAACCAAAAGCCTTGCCCAGTTTTCCCTGAAACCATGCCTTTACCTTCAAATCTGCTAACAGGCTGTGCAACAAGCCAAAAACCACCCACATTGCTGCTATACCTATCATTCTGCCAAAGGTAGTGCATCATTTTAAAATCAGCCATTTATAAGTTAAAACCGGCTTAATTAGGGGTTCTGTCTTCTTATTTTATATTTGCGCTCCGTTTTTAAAAACAGTATATAATAAAGAACATGGAGAATTTGATTTACATCCTTCCACTATTCGGTGTTATAGCCCTGGTTTACATGGCTATTCTTTCAAGCTGGGTATCTAAGCAAGATGCCGGTGATGACAAAATGAAAGGTATTGCGGGCAACATAGCCGATGGCGCTATGGCTTTCTTAAAAGCGGAGTACCGCATATTGGCCATTTACGTGGTTTTAGCAGGTATTGGCCTGGGCGTATTATCGCAGGTTCCTAAAGTGGCTGTTCACTCCAGCTTGTTAATTGTAGTTGCTTTTGTTATCGGTTGCTTCTTCTCTGCGCTGGCAGGTTTTCTGGGTATGCGCATAGCTACCAAGGCAAACGTTCGCACTACACAGGCCGCTAAAACATCTTTGGCTAAAGCGCTTAAAGTATCTTTCGGCGGTGGCACTGTAATGGGTTTAGGCGTTGCCGGCTTAGCGGTGCTGGGCTTAAGCAGCTTGTTCGTATTCTTCTTCTTCCAGTTTATGGGTGGCAACTTTGCTACCGGCGGTGGGTACGAAGGCATGACCAAAGTGTTGGAAGTATTAGCAGGCTTCTCCTTAGGTGCTGAATCAATTGCCTTGTTTGCCCGTGTAGGCGGTGGTATTTACACCAAGGCTGCCGACGTAGGTGCCGACCTTGTAGGTAAAGTAGAAGCAGGTATACCTGAAGATGACCCTCGTAACCCGGCTACTATTGCCGATAACGTGGGCGATAACGTAGGCGACGTTGCCGGTATGGGTGCCGACCTTTTCGGTTCATACGTAGCAACCGTTCTGGCTTCAATGGTATTAGGCAACTATATCATTCGCGATAACGGCGGCAGCATTGCTGATAACTTTGGCGGCATTGGCCCTATCCTTCTGCCCATTGCTATTGCAGGTGTAGGTATTGTATGTTCTATCATCGGTAGCTTTTTCGTAAGCGTTGGCGATAATGCCAAGGCCGACACTAACACCGTGCAGAGCGCCCTTAACCGCGGCAATAACCTTTCTATGCTATTGGCTTTAGCTGCATCATTCGGTTTAATAAAACTGATGTTGCCTGAAACCATTACCATGAGCGCTTTCAACGCAGGCGAATTCACCACTATTACTACCAGCAGCATAAAGGTGTTCTTTGCTGTATGTATAGGCATGGTAGTTGGCTACCTTATTTCTATGATAACTGAATACTACACCGGCTTGGGCGGCAAACCCGTTTTAGGTATTGTGCAGAAATCTGCCACCGGTGCGGCTACAAACATTATTGCCGGTTTAGGTACAGGTATGTTGTCAACGGCACTTCCGGTTATCATCTTCGCCGCAGCTATCTGGGGTGCTTATGCATTGGCCGGTTTTTACGGTGTAGGTATCGCTGCTTCAGCTATGATGGCTACTACTGCTATGCAGTTGGCTATTGACGCCTTCGGCCCTATTGCCGATAACGCAGGTGGTATTGCCGAAATGAGCGAGCTGCCTAAAGAGGTTCGCGAAAAAACTGATGTGTTGGATTCTGTAGGTAACACTACTGCAGCCGTAGGTAAAGGTTTTGCTATCGCTTCTGCTGCCTTAACAGCACTGGCATTGTTTGCAGCTTACGTAACACTTACAGGCATCCACGGCATCAACATTTTCGATGCAAAAGTATTAGCCGCCCTTTTCATTGGCGGTATGATACCGGTAGTGTTCAGCGCACTTGCTATGAACAGCGTGGGCAAAGCGGCCATGGATATGGTTAACGAAGTTCGTCGCCAGTTCCGCGAAATACCGGGCATTTTAGAAGGCACCGGCAAACCTGAGTACGGCAAGTGTGTAGAGATTTCTACCAAAGCCGCCCTGCGCGAAATGTTGTTACCCGGTGTTATCACTATTGTTACCCCGGTAATTATTGGCCTGGTAATGGGTGCCGAAGCACTTGGCGCCTATATGGCCGGTGTAACCGTTAGCGGTGTGTTGTGGGCTATATTCCAGAACAATGCCGGTGGCGCCTGGGACAATGCCAAAAAATCTTTCGAGAAAGGCGTTGAGATTGAAGTAAACGGCAAAAAAGAAATCTTCTACAAAAAGAGCGAGCCGCACAAAGCTGCTGTAGTGGGCGATACTGTTGGCGACCCTTTCAAAGATACCTCAGGCCCTTCTATGAACATCTTAATCAAGTTGTCATCGCTGGTAGGTTTAACTATTGCCCCGCTAATTGCGGTGCACACTGCTGAGCCGGCTTCATTGAACACCAACAAAGAAGAAAAGCGCATTGAAGTAAAGCAGGAGCCCGTTAAGCCACAGGCTAACGTAGCTAACTATGCCGGGCACATCTAGGCACTATAAACTATAAAAGAAAAGGCCTCCATACGGGGGCCTTTTTTATTGGCATTAATTAATAATTGTAATTAAATTATTTAAAAACTACATTCGTGTAAAACCGGGCGTATATGGCAGAATTAAGCCGCGAAGAGCAATTTTTTGGATGGGAGTATCAGAATGCTGCGCAACTGACCTACCATATTGATGAAATGCGCAATAAAGTAACCGGCTTTTGGCTCAGCTTTGTCGGCACTGCCTTTGCCGGCCTGGCCATTCTTATAAAAGGAGAGTTCATTATTTTGGGAGAGGATAAGAACTACATTCTCGCCTTCCTGTTTTTGGCCATTGGGCTCATAGGCATAATAATGACCTGCATACTGGCGCGGCTAAGGGCCGTGCAGTTGGAGCACTTCGCCATCATCAATAACATACGCGAGTTTTTTGTGGGCAACAGTGCGCCCCTCTTAAATGTGGTGCAGCTTTCCTCTAAAACACTGCCGAAACCCACCCGTACTTCCGGCTCCTTCTATTGGTTGCAACTGATAACCCTGGTGGGGGCCCTCATGTTTGGCTTTTGCGCTTACTTTTTGGCTATAGGGGGCAATTCAGCTTTATGCTCTTTCATTTGGGCGGTGGGCGTAACCGCAGCAGCCTACCTCGCGCAGGATTTCCTGTATTTTAAACTTGCTCAGCCGCGCCCTAAAATTACGTATAGCCCCGAGGACCTTAAGGCAAATCCGCAAGAGGTAAAGTAACCGATAACACCAAAATACCCCGCAAAAAAGGTTGACACAAGTTGACACTTTTAAAATGTCAATCCTTTCAAAACATTGATTATCAATTAATTGTAATTTTGAAAGTTGACACTACCTACAACTTAACCATGGGCAGCGGTTTAAGCGGATGCCGCAGCATGTTTTTTACTATTTGCCCGAAAATAAAGCGGTGAAAGCCCTGCCCCGGAAATTCTGCGTTCAGTTCCTTCAGGTAGCTGCCTTTAATACCAAAGCGGAACAGGTTAAGCGATAGGTCAATCAAATCCGCCTTGCGGAAGGCCTCGGTAAGGGCATTGCCCTTAAAGCGGCTTAGCTTGTGGTGGTTATCAATAATAGCCGCTATTTGGTTTGCTTGCGCTGCCAAACCTTTTTCAGCCGCATAGGCCTGGGCCAATGCAATACTGGGCTGCAGATAATCAAAGGTGCGGGCGGTCCATATCCCTAAATCATGAAAAGCCGCTGCAATGCCCAAAGCGGCCTGCCCGCTATCGCCGGCGGGGTGTAAGGCCAGGCATAAATTATATGCCCGGTACACATGGTTGCGGTAAGCATGGTAATAAGGGCCAAGGGCCGGGCGGTGGCGGGCCAATACATCCTCTATATAGGCGTTGTGGCGATAAAGCACGCCGCAAGGTAAACAACTATAAGCCTACAGTTAAGGGGGGCGGCCTGTGGGGCATACTAATTTTTTCCCGCCCTGTTTTTGTAAAAAACCGGAAAGAATTTACATTTGCCGTCCCTCACGCAAGGATGCAACACCAAACAACAGGTGGGCATAACCGGTAAGAGCAAAAAAGGATGTTTTCCGGCTTTATTGCCTGAAACAAAAAGGCGGAAAACATTCCTCGATAGCTCAGTTGGTTAGAGCACAAGACTGTTAATCTTGGGGTCCCTGGTTCGAGCCCAGGTCGGGGAGCAAATGGCGGTACGAAAGTATCGCCATTTTGCGTTTAGGGCTGGGCTTGCCCGGTGCCGAACTTCGGGAGGGGAGCGTTAGTAAAAGCGACTTTTGGGTGGCCTTTTGCTTTTACTATATTTACCCGAACCGATTTCATTAAAAAATCTCATTATAGGTTTGCATGCCCCGTTTAGATTGGATTGGAAAAGATAAAGTAGTAAATCACGATAAGGAAGTACCCTTTCGTGTGTTGGAAGAGCAGTATGCCTATAATGGAGATGGAGATGGCAACATGATTATACATGGTGATAATCTGGAAGCACTCAAAGCTCTTCTACCAAAATATCACGGAAGAGTTAATTGTATATACATAGACCCACCATACAACACTGGCAACGAAGGCTGGACATATAACGACAATGTAAGCGACCCGAAGATAAAACGCTGGCTAAACCAAGTTGTTGGGAAAGAAGGTGAAGACCTAAGCCGACATGATAAGTGGCTTTGCATGATGTATCCTCGGTTGAAACTGTTACATCAGTTATTGGCAAATGATGGAGCTATATTAATTTCTATTGATGATAATGAGCAGGCAAACTTAAAATTGCTCTGCGATGAAATTTTCGGTGCTTCAAATTTTGTAGCAAATGTAATTTGGCAGAAATCCAAAAAGGGGGATTCAAAATTAGTTGCAGTAATCCACGAATACATTTTGGTGTATTGCAAAAGCAAAAGTGCTGCTATCGCTAAAGGTTTTTGGCGAAAGAAGAAGGCCGGGGCGGACAATGTGTTAGCACACTATGCTCAGTTGAAAGAGCGGCTTAAAAACGACCATGCCGCCATAATGAAGGAAATGAGCGCATGGTATAAATCTTTGCCCAAAGATGCTGCAGAACGCAATCATAAACATTACAAACTTTCGGATGATAGGGGACTTTACTTTGCTGCTGACTTTGCTGGGCCAAACGATGGAAGAGAATCGAGGCCACGGTATGATATACTTCATCCCGTAACAGGAAAATCCTGCAAAAAGCCTTCAACGGGCTGGCGATGGGAAGAAGAAAAAACAAAATTAGCCTTAGCAGAAACACCTCCGCGTATTCACTTTGGGGTGGATGAAACGACTATACCATGTCGCAAAAGCTACTTGTTCGAAATTGACTCAGAACCTTTAATGTCTGTTTTTTACACGGATGGAAGAGGAGCCACCTTACAAGTTGATAGCATTTTACATAAGAAGGCTTTTGATTTTCCTAAGAATGTGGAAGTTCTCGAAGAATGGATAAATACCCTAACCGATAAGAATTCTATTGTGCTTGACAGTTTTGGCGGAAGCGGAACGACAGCTCATGCTGTTCTGAATTTAAATAAACAGGACAATGGCAACCGCAAATTTATTTTAGTTGAAATGATGGAGTATGCTGAAACGCTTACAACCGAAAGAATAAAACGAGTGATTAACGGTTATGGAGAAACACTTGGAACAGGAGGTGGTTTTTCATACTACACGTTAGGTGAAAATCTCTTCAAGGAAGATGGCAACTTGAACGAAAATCTTGCCCTCGAAAAGATCCGCGAATACATTTTCTTTTCAGAAACAAGCATACCGTTACCAGCAATAAACGAAAACGAATCCAACAAATATTATCTCGGCGGTCATTTCGGCACGGGTTATTATTTCTACTATGAAAAGCGAAACGCAACCACTCTCGATTTTAAGTTCATGGCTACCATAAAAGCCAAAGCAGAGCAATTGGTAATATATGCCGATGTATGTGCATTAAGCAAACAATACTTAGCTAAACACAACATCATCTTCAAAAAAATTCCACGCGATATAAAACGGTTCTAATAACATGGAGTTAAAACAATATCAGAAAGCAGTATTAGAAGACTTGTCTTCATTCCTCCAATATTTAGAGGATTGCGAAGGCGTGCGAACTGCCTTCAATCAATATTGGGAAGACCGTCTGGGAGCATATGACCCGCTCAACGGAAAAGGTATGAAACCCTATCAGCCAACTCCTCAGTTGCCTGAAACTCCGCAAGTATGTATTAAGGTTCCTACGGCTGGCGGTAAAACATTTATCGCCTGCAATGCACTAAAACCAATCTTCAGCCATTTAAAGGGATTAGAGAATAAAGCTGTTGTATGGCTTGTGCCCAGCGTAAGCATATTAGAGCAAACCATCAATGCACTCAAAGATACATCGCACCCGTATCGCACAAGGTTAGATACCAACTTCAACGGTAATGTAGTAGTATATGCCAAAGAAGATTTAATAACGGGGGCAAGCTTTAATCCTACAAGTGTTCAAAATCAATTGAGTGTAATTGTGCTTAGTTTCGATTCACTCCGCACTGCTAAAAAAGACAATCGCAAATTACATGAAGCGAATGGCGCACTCATGGGCTTTAACGGTGAACAAGAAAATAGTGTGGTATCGGTTATAGCTGGATTGTCTCCAGTAATTGTGGTGGATGAAAGCCACAATGCGCAAACCGATTTGAGTTACGATATGCTCGCCAATCTTAATCCTTCGTTTATCCTTGACCTTACTGCTACACCGCGCAAGAATAGCAACATTGTAAGTTTTGTAAATGCACTGGAGCTGAAGAAGGAAAACATGGTGAAATTACCTGTTATTGTTTATAACCGAAACGAACACGAAGAGGTAATAGATAGTGCCATAAAGTTGCGTAAGGTTTTGGAAGCCGAGGCCCAAAGAGAACAAAAAGAAACGGGTAAGTACATCCGCCCTATTGTATTATTTCAAGCACAACCGCGAACGGGCGAGGAAAACATCACTTTCGATAAAATAAAAAAGGCACTTATTGCTTCTGGTATCCCTGATGAAGAGATAAAAATTAAGGTAAGTGGCAACGATGAATTAAGGGATGTAAAACTTAATTCCCCCGATTGTAAAGTGCGATACATTATAACTGTAAACGCACTTAAAGAGGGCTGGGATTGTCCGTTTGCATACATACTTGCCACCCTTGCTGATAAGTCTTCTGTAGTGGATGTGGAGCAGATTTTAGGTCGTGTCCTCCGCCAACCGCATGTAGTAAAGCACAAAAGCTACTTACTTAATTCATCGTATGTAATTACGGCTTCGCGGAGGTTTGAAGAAACCCTGGACAAAATTATTGATTCATTGAAAGTTGCTGGCTTTAGCGAACGCGACCACCGTGTTGCACTCAATGAAGTAGAGCAAACATCGCAACCAATAGCACCAGTTGCAGAAGTGCAGGAACTGAATTTTGATGTATCGAAGATGGATACTGCTTCAATATCTAATGTTACGCTTGTTAGTGAATCGCCCGATGTGGCAATGGAAGAGGATGCACCTAAAATAAATGCCCCTGTGGCCATTAACACACAGGAATTTATTGGCAGCGATGAAACATTAACCGCTATTGCCAACAAAACAAAAGAGGCGGAACAGGAAATGCAGTTAGCGATGCAGGAACGTGAAAATCTACCTGCTGAAATACTTTCACCTGAACTTCAACAAATGGCAAACTATGCACACATGGTCGAATCCTTTAAGGAAGCAGCTTTAAAGATTCAGATTCCAAAATTTTTTATTGATGCACCCGAAAATGAAATAACTGGCAACGAAGGTCTTGAACTTTTAAGCAGAGAAAACCTTACAGCGGGCTTTCCTATTGGCGGGGCTGACAGCAATATTGATTTCGGCAGTGCAGTTGCTGATATTCGTAGGATTGATATTCAGGCAACCACTAAAGATGATTACACACCAAAAGCAATTAAGCTAAGTAAAACAGGTGTTGAAGGAATACTTAAATATCTTTCTTCATTGCCACCAGAAAGCAAGACGAAACAAATTACGGGAACAATCCGCGAAGCATTGGAAGATTACAATGCTCTGGGGGAAGACGAATTAAATGGATTTATTTCATCTATCGTAAGGAGATTCAAGGAAGAAGACATTCGCCACTTTTACGAAAATCAGAACCTTTACATCAAGCGCATTAAGCTAAAAATTGACTCGCTGTGTTCGGCCTACGCGCTTACCCAAATGGAAGAGTTGCTAAAAGTAAATGCGCTTAAAGTTTTACCTCACTGGTCGTTCCCTGAAAAATTCCCAATTACGCAAAGCATAAGTTCTATTGCTAAATCGCTTTACAATAAAGAAGGTTTGGTGAAAGGCTTTGAGCGCACTACGTTAGAGCGTATTGTGTCGCATGAAAATGTTCTCTTCTGGAATCGTGTAATTCCACGAGCAACGTTCAGTTACTTCCTAAATGGATTTATCAACCACTATCCTGATTTCATCATAGTTACACAAAAGGGCAAAGTGCTATTGGTAGAAACTAAAGGCGATGACCGCGACAATTCGGACAGCGACAAAAAAATAAAGCTTGGTGCAATGTGGGAAAAGGAAGCAGGAGAACGCTTCAAATACTTTATGATTTTCGAAACTACAAAAGTAGATGGAGCATACACCGTAGATAAATTTTTGGAGTTACTGAATCAGTTATAACAAAAGCACCCGTCGCCGTAGGCTATGCCTACGTCGCAGTAAGGCGATAGCTTTTAGCTATCCTAAACCTCTCGCCACTGGCGCAGGCATCCACCACTACCAAATATCAAATACAAAATTGAAGTTCCGAACCTTCGGGACTTCCGCTTTGTGATTTGAATTACCCCTCCCCCGCTGTTCGAAGTTTAACGAAATCTACTCTAGGCAGAAAGCGACTGGAAATTGCTGTCCGGAGCCCCCCCAACTCGTCCTCGTCTGGAGCCAAGCCATTGAGTAAGCCGACGAGGATGAAACCAGCCTGAGCATTTGTAATGCGATTTTGAAGCCCCACTCGTCCTCGCGCACAGCCACGAGGATGAAACAGGTTCGAGCACCTGCCTGCCGATAGGCAGGTTTGTAATGCAATTTTATCCCTTAGTCTCAGCGGCCGCGTTTTAGCAGATGTCTTAGCTACCTATTCTCATGTAATTCTGAAGAGTAGAATCCCGAGGAACCCATACTATGTGGAACCCATTGATTTTTTACAAATCCTCCACCGCCATCAGCATTCTTTAAAGGCCTTATTATCCCCATGCTCACCCGCTTGTTTTACACGGTAGTCAACACAGAGCCACTACACCCCGGCCATTTTTCTTTAGCTGACGCCCGTCATATCTTTTCAGGTATAACGCACCTTATTTTGTTATATGAAAGGTATTACCATTATAAACGTAACAGCGGATAATGTTGCCGAGGTGGGTATTTACTGTATAAGAGATAAAAACTCGCCGGGCTATAAGGCAAAATTGCTATGGTACAAAAACGAACTGCAGAATGGCCTGCAGATGCGTATAGCTGCTGATATGGCGGGTAAGCAATTAGGTTTTATTGAATTCATACCATCGGAATATGCCTGGCGGCCGGTAAAGGCTAAAAATTTTTACTTCATTCAATGTATCGCTGTGTTTGGTAAGCAAGCGCGGGAAAAAGGCCTGGGCGGATATTTGCTGGAACTGTGTGAAGCGGAAGCAATAGCAAACGGCAAGGCTGGTATATGCGCCATGAGTAGCAATGGAGCCTGGATGGCGGAGCAATCGCTTTACGAAAAAAATGGTTTCCTGGTGGCGGATAATCTTGGCCGGTTTGAGTTGATGGTTAAAGCGTTAAGCAAAAATACAACTTTACCTTCCTTCTTTAACTGGCAGCAGCAGTGTAAAAAATACAAGGGCTGGCACCTACTTTATGCCGACCAATGCCCCTGGCATCAAAAGTCGGTAACCGATTTGGCACAGTGCGCTTCGGATAAAGGTGTCAGGCTCCAATTAAAAAAGCTGACAACCGCATTTGAAGCGCAAAAGGCTCCTTCGGGTTTCGGTACTTTCAGTTTAATAAAAGACGGCGTTGTGCTGGCTGACCATTACCTCAGTAAAACCCGCTTTCAAAACATTCTGAGGCAGGAGGGTGTCATGTAGACTACCCCCCCCTCCGCTGTTCGAAGTGCTAAGCAAAGTGGCACTTCGAACTTTCAATAACGGCAGCAGTTTGCAACTGCGTAAGCGCCTGATGCTCCCACTGGCGCGAACATCCACCCCTACCAATATCAAACACAAAATTGAAGTTCCGAACCTTCGGGACCCCCGCTTTGATTTACCCCGCTGTTCGAAGTTTAACGAAATCTACTCTAGGCAGAAAGCGACTGGAAATTGCTGCCCGGAGCGCCTTCGCACTAAGGCGTAATGGGCAAATCCTGTCCCGCACCCGATTGTACGAAGAATAGCTGTACGTTTGTAGTGTAAATGTGTGAAGCATATCGTATTATACCAATAGGAGTACTTATGTATATTTAAGTATTGAGCGCTATACGTTATAGCGCTGCGCAGCTTAACCAAATCAAAATTTAATGGCAGACGTTCCAGAAGAAGAACATATTGAAAAGCCTGAGGACAAGCAATCTCAAAACACTACAAGTGAAACTAAGCCTGTTGCCGAAACGGTGGCCGTTACCCCAACCCCAAAAACTGAAAAAATGGAAGTGCATCATCATCCGCACCACGAATCCCACAAAACGTGGAAGAGCTATCTATGGGAATTTTTAATGCTGTTTCTTGCTGTGTTTTGTGGCTTTTTGGCGGAGTATCAGTTAGAGCACGTAATCGAACATCAACGGGAGGAAGTTTATATCAGTTCAATGATAGCAGATGCGGAAACGGACATTATAAACCTTGATAAAGCAATAGCAGAAAATAACACAAGGGTGCTTCACCTGGATAGCCTTGCTAACCTGTGTTTGAATTACGACGACTTAAAAGTGGAAAATTATGAATTATACAAACACTATATATATGGGCTTTATTATCCTGATTTTGTAACGCTTACAGAGCGCACAATTTCGCAATTGAAAAACGCAGGGGGAATGCGGTTGATAAGAAACAAAGTGGCCGCTGATACCATTGTTTTGTATGATGGAATGATGAAAAAGTTATCTGACCAACAAGCGTATTATGAGTTGTATCAAAACAACTCTGTAAGCCTGGCAAGTAAAATATTCAATTTTCAAAGATTTGGTTTTAGTGCCATGGCACCGCCCTTAAAAGACCCTGCCCGGGCACAGGAGTATTTCCGGTTAATTTCTTCCGATAGGGCTTTGTTAGCCGAATTTGGAAACACTGTCCTTTTTTACGCAGGTGTGGTACAGTATTATAACGACCTCTTAATGGAAAGCCGGGGACATGCCGCGTATTTAATTGCCACATTAAAAAGAGAATACCATATAGAATAGATAATCTCAATTATGAGCTTGCCAGGTAGTAAAATTTACCAAAAGGCCTTAGTGCTCTCACTCCCCCCTTCGGCGTAAGCTATGCCCACGCCGCAGTAAGGCGCTAGCTTATAGCTATCCTAAACCTCTGGCCACTGACGCAAGCATCCACCCCTACCAAATATCAAATACAAAATTGAAGCTCCCGAACCTTCGGGACTTCCGCTTTGTGATGGAGATTAATGTAGAGGCCGCTCAACCTCTTGGGCCGGATGTTGCGCTTAGTTACTAAAGCTTTACCTTTAGCTATGCTTCGCTTGTGGTTACTTGCCGTTTTATGTCTGCCTGGCTGCTTTTTGTTAGCGCAGCCGCCTATTGATACGGCTGCTATTAAACAACAATTAGCTGTCATCCGCGACCGCGATCAAAAAACCCGCACCGGCCGCGATTCAGTTGCTTTTAGAGATTACATTGATAGCACCAACCTGCTGCAAATAGAAGAACTGATAAGCAAGTACGGCTGGTTGAACCGCAGCTTTGTGGGGCCCGAGGGCAACATAACCTGTTTCCTGGTAATTCAACATTCCGATAGCGCTACACAGATAAAATATTTTCCGCTTTTGTACCAGTCCGTTCAACAGGGAGAATCCAGCCCTTCAAACCTGGCATTGTTAACCGATAGAATTTTAATGCACCAGGGTAAAATGCAGCTTTATGGCTCGCAGGTGGTTTCAGATAAAGACGGAAACAATGTGCTATACCCTATAGAGGATGAAAAAAATGTAAACAAGCGCCGCGCAAACTTCGGTATGCAGCCTATAGAGGATTACGCTAAACTGTTCGGCATTACTTATAAACCCCCGCAGTAAATGCCGGGGGTCAGGCCAAAGGCTTAACCGAAGAAATTTTATACCGAATCCTCTTTTATGCCTAAGCAGCTTACGTATTAATACGTACCTTTATAGTTTAACACTATAGCCCCCTATAACCGCTATGCATACAGGAAACAGGCAAACACTATTACAGGTTTCGTGGGTTTTAACTGTGGCCTTTCTATTGCTGTTAACCCTCTTGCATTTTGTTAAGCCCGAATTTGATCCTGGCTGGCGCGTGATTAGTGAGTATGAAATAGGAAGATATGGCTGGTTAATGCGCCTGGCCTTTTTTTGTTGGGGTGGCGGATGTTTACTGCTTACACTATCGCTTTGGCGCATACTGCTTACAATTGGCGGTAGCGTGGGCAAATGGTGGTTGCTTATCATTTCATTGTGCTTGTTTGGCGCGGGTATTTTTGCACCCCAACCCATTACTGATTTAGTTCGCGGCCCTATTGACAGGTATCATGGCATTGCGGGCGCTGTTACCATTTTTACCTTTCCTATTGCTTCAACGCTTATAGCAGGCGCCCTATCTAAACAGCAGGCATACCGCCCATTGCGTAAAACGCTTTTTGCACTTACTGTCTTAGTGTGGGTGGGTATAGCAGTGTTTTTTGGCGTTATGATGCATTATTCAGAACATGCAAAAACAAGAGATTATGGCCCCGATGTATTAATTGGTTTGCCCAACAGGTTTATGGTATTAACTTATACTATCTGGCTTATTGCAGTGGCCCGGCGGGCTCTCCGTTTAAATCGGCAATGATTAAAAAGGTAAACCGCTTCCTGTTGTATGCCGGCGTTTGAATGGCAAAAGAAGCCTGACAGATAGCCCTCGCCTGGCCAGCAGCTTCCTGCGGAATTATCACCTCAATATTATACCGGTTTTCATCAACTACTGCCCGTTGTTTTTAAACTTTAGCAGGAGCATTTTTTGCATCTGGCCCATTGTGTAAAAAATGAGTTATGGCGGCAGAAAAAACAGTGGCAGATAAAAGCAGGAGAAGAAAATACAGCAGAAATAAATTCCTCCGGTTTTTTCCAAAGGGATATTCCGATAATAAGTATCTGCAATGGGAAAGAAACTACAAATGGAATGCGCATATGCTATGGGAAGAGCTGTTGAATAAAGACACGTTCAGTGGGTTGTTGCAAAAACACCAATACCGCGAAATTTGCAAACGTGCGGTTAACATTGAAGCAAAAACCAACCTCTTGTTCAGCTTTGAGAAAATGGCCCTGCGAGATGCAGTAAAGGCCCCTGCTGCAGCTAAAGCATTTGCGTGGGGGTTATACAATTACATTTATGGAGAGGAAGAATTTAAACAGCGCTTCGAAAATTTTGTTGAGGTAATAGCCGGTTTACCGCGTAAACAAACAAGAGTGCTAACATGGCCACTGCTTACAGTGTTTGGCTTTATTGCCAATCCTAAGGAAAACATCTTTCTTAAACCAAAAGTAACGCAATTAGCCGCGCGCAATTTCGGTTACGATTTTCACTATACCTCTAAACCCAATTGGGACACCTACAAAAGCCTGCTGGATTTTGCAAAGGAAGCCAAAAAGGAAACCAAAGACCTAAAACCAAAGGACATGATGGACCTGCAATCCTTTATCTGGGTACTGGGTTCCGACGAGTATAGCTGATAGAATCTTCATGTTAAACTAACGTGGCTCCCATTCATTATTTATATTGCATAATGAATAATAGCGAACTAATTCTGCAGTTTAATTCTAATCATCAGCAGTTTCTCCAATACATCCTCTCTTTAAATGATGCTCAGTTTACTGCGGCCCCTGCCAATAAGTGGACCCCCGGCCAACAGTTAGAGCATGTGTACCTCTGCCTTAAACCGCTGGCACAGGTGTTGGCCTCCAAAGAGTTTATACAGCAAAAGTTTGGAACTATAAATCGCCCCGCAACTGCTTACGATGAGGTGATAGGCAATTACAAAGCTGCTTTAGAAAAGGGCGGTAAGGCGCCCGAACGTTTTGTGCCGGCCGCGGTAGAGCTAAACCGTAAAGCAGATTTGATAAAGCAGACTAACGGGATGCTGGATACTATAAGCGGCCAGCTGCAAACCTACACCGATACAGAGCTTGATAGCCTTGCAATACCACACCCCTTACTGGGCAACCTAAGCATCCGCGAAATGTTTTACCTGATGACTTACCATGCTACCCACCATCTTAACCAAACAAGGCAGAACCTGCTTTTTATTAAAGCCGCTTAATACCCATGAACAACTCAGCACAACTGGCGAAACACTTTAGAGAAGTGTACTTTGGTGGCAATTGGACCTGCTCCAACCTTAAGGATTGCCTAAGGGATGTAAATTACGTTGCCGCAACACAACGGGTTGGCAACTTCAGTACCATTGCTGCACTAACTTACCATATTGCCTACTTTGTGCGCGCTGCATTAAAAGTTTTGGAGGGAGGCCCTTTAGATGCGAATGATAAGTTCAGTTTTGATTGCCCTTTAATACAATCTGAAGAAGAGTGGCAGGCTTTTTTGAACACGATATGGGCAGAAGGGGAGCGCTTTGCCCGGCTTACTGAAGGACTGTCTGATGAAAGTTGGCAGGAAATATTCTGTGACGCCAGGTACGGCACTTACTATAGAAATTTTCTTGGCATCATTGAGCATACGCATTACCACCTTGGTCAAATCTCGCTTATCAAAAAGATGGTGATTAATGAAAGCACAGCAGTTTAGCTATACAGTAATTGAAGTGCAACTAAAATGAAGATATGCAGGCACAACAGTTTATAACAGATTACGCAGCCGCCCTTGCCACACAACAATGGCCCAATGTTGCTCCCCTTATTCATTCAGATGCCTGCGTAACATTTACTAACGGCAGTGTACATAAAGGCATTAAAGCCATAGAAGATGCATATACCCGAAACTTTTCGCTGATTAAAAACGAAGAGTATGCCATTACTGAAGTGAATTGGATAAAGGCAGATGACGCAACAGCCGTTTATACATTCCGCTTTAAATGGACAGGGATCATTAATGGGCAGCCGGCCTCCGGTGCAGGCCGTGGTACAGCAGTGATTGTAAAGCATGATGGCCGCTGGCAATTGCTGGCAGAGCACTTAAGCCCTTCCTAGCATTTAACTGTCTTCAATAAATCTCTATATCCTGCAATCTCCTATGAGCACAAACCAATCCCCATATACACCTAACCACATTCCCCGTTCAGAACGGATAATCAACGTGCTGTGCTCCGGCGTTTTAATTCTTTACGGAACTTTCGGCGTTTTAAAGAATGACCTCTTCATGCCCGGTAAAGGTAGAGGCGGGATGCACATGCATGGTCCACCGGCCTGGCTTATGTTCGCCGCCTTTTTAAGTGCGTCGGCCAACATGCTTGCCGTAGTGGTTGACCATTATGATAAGCGCAACAATGAAACCAATTACAAATTATTTGCCCGTATTACGCAGGTTGCGGGTTGGCTCCTTTTTATTGCTTCACTGCTCTCCGAGCTTTTCATTTTTCATTCGGCGGGCTTAAGATAACGCGCTCGTAACTGCACACAATGCCGTAGGCTTACTATCTTTATTTTATGCAACCGCTCCTTTCTACCCCGCGCTTAGTCCTTCGTTCTTTACAGGAAGCCGACGTTCAGCAGCTTTTTGAACTGCGCAGTAACCCGGCCATGTCCTTATACATTAACAGGGCAGTAAGCAGCAGTATAGAAGAGGTGCAAACCTTTATAGAACGCATAAGTAAGAATGCCAATGAAGGTGCAGTTGGCTACTGGGCTATCACCTTACAGGGCGATGACAGATTAATTGGTACCGCTTGTGTATTTAATATAAGCAACGACCACCACCGTGCAGAGGTGGGCTACGAGTTATTACCTGCTTACCAGGGCAAAGGATATATGATAGAGGCCGTTGGTGCCGTTGTTCAATATTGCTTTGAGCAGTTAAACCTCCACTCTTTAGAAGCAGTGGTTGACCCTGCCAACACACCTTCTGTTCGGTTGTTGGAGAAAAGCGGCTTTGTACGCGAAGCCCTTTTTAAGGATAAAGAATTCTATAAAGGCGGCTATCGCGATTTGGCTGTCTATTCCAAAATAAATCCTGCGCACTAAGCTATTGATTAGGATTGGCACAGGTTTACTGCTTTTCTTTTTAACAGCCATATCTATTGCTTTATAGTAGAACGGCGCTTACTCTAAGTTAGTATAAAGCGAAAAGCCGCAGCTTTTCGCTTATTTATTCATCTTCAAACAGCGGTTAAGGATTTACAAATACTTTTTCTAAACCAACCCAGGCCTTATGCTCATTGGTATAATATAAGTAAGCAGAGGAGGCGGGAGCGCTGTACTCGCCCGCTACTTCAGCTTTCAAATCAAAGTTTATCTGCTTTTGCTCGCTCGGTGCTAAATCGCGATAATAGCAGGCCACATTGTTGCCTATTATTTCGTAAAAGTCAACCACTCCTTTTTCCTGCATTTCTTTCAGCTGCCATGGTTGGGCAGTAAAGCCGGCCGGCAAACCTATTATAGCCATAGTCATTGGTTGTCCTTCCTTGGATTTGTTTTTAAGTATAGCACTTAAGCGCAGTGTTTCGCCTACTCTAACCTGTTTGGCGCTTAGCTGGGTTTCTAAGCTTACAGCGCACTGTTTACTGCTTTCAGGCAGTGTGGTGCTATAGGTAACATTAACGGTATAAGGTAAAGCATTTTTGCAGCCCTTAAAGCGTACGGCAATTTGCTGTTTGCCCTGGGCAATATATTGCTCCAGCCCGGCTATCTGCACATTGTTTCGCTCACCTTTTGCAAAATCTTTTGTGGCAACAACAACACCGTTTACCAAAACTTCAATAGTACCGGCTTCATCCGTTTTCTTGCTGAACTCAGCATACCTGCTAAGCGCCTTTAATGCCAGTATGGTGCTTTGGGTTGAGCCAAACATGCCGTAGCCCGAGCGGGTACCTACCAGGTATTTCACCGCTCCGGTTAAACTGTTTACATCCGTTTCTTTTTCCTTCATCATAGCAAGTATTACCAGGGATGTGGTTTCAATTTTAAGCGCTTCGCCGGTGCTGCGGGTAATGCTGTGTTTTTTGCCGGTCCAAAATCCTGCTTCCTGCCTGCTGTTCATCAGTATGTTCAGTAGTTCTTCACCACGCTGGGCATCGTTTACATTAAACATGGTGTTGGCCATTAGCGCCAGCATGTAAGGGTCGTTGCTTTTTTTAGCTTCCTTGTATGCAGCGGTTATCTCCTTCTCAACCAGGTTACCCTTACCGGCTTCGCTTATGGCATATACAATATAGCAGTTGGTGATATCGGCATCAGCAGCGCCAAAACTATCCAATGCACGTGGGTTTTTCTTAAAGCCTCCGTTACCATCACGTTTTTCAAGCAGCAAGGCAACAGTGCGCTCAATCATTTTATCATCCACCTGCGGATAAACTTTCTTCATGTCTACAAACTCCATTAAGCCATAGGCCGTAAGCGCTTCGTGGGCCGGGGCAGCGCCAAACCATTCGTAGCCATTTTCTTTGGTTTCAAACGCCACCAGTTTTTTGTACCCGTTATCAAGCAATTGTTTGGCCTTTGCTTCAATTTTTGGGTCCGCTGTTTTGGTATTCTGCAAATACGATAGCGCCATAATGTTCGGGTAGTTGGAGGAAGAGGTTTGCTCAAAACATCCGGATGGCTCGCGTAGTATAGCATCAATGCCACTCATTAAATCGCTCATAACATTAGGGTACGCGTTAAAAGTAACTTTCAATGAGCCCGGCACTACGTTTACGGGGTTAATTACAAACTGCTTGTCCAGGTCCTGTCCGCTCATGCTTATGCTTGCCGGAAAACCCTTGGCCACAACGCTTACCTCGCGATTGAAAGCATCATTATAACGCGCACTTTCAAACTTAATCTCCAGGCGCCCCTTGCCAATCTCATTGCTGGCAGTGGCTTGCAGGTATATTACCTTCGATTCCTTAGCCGGTATAACTACTTCTTTACTCTTCATGTCCACCAAAAATTGTTTTGGCGAAATCACAACCATGCGGCCGTTTATCTCTTCCTTAGTGGTGTTCTTCAAAAAAACAGGAATCATCATTTTGTCACCTGCTACTGCTTCAACCGGCAGCTTCACATCCATGCTAAAAGGTAGTTCAGTACTGTAATTATATTCCGCACGGCCTATTGAACCATCGTCACCAAAGCCTTCAACTGTGGTTTTAAAGGATGAAATCAAATCGTTGGTAGTAAACTCCACCTTTGCACGGCCCCAGCGGTCGGTTTCTACATTGCCGTTCCAGTATACGGTTGTGGCAAAGTCATTGCGTACGGTATCGGTAGCTGAGTATTTTTTCTTCGGAAACTCCCTGGCGCGGTAGTATATCACCTGGTTATCTGCATCTGCGTTTTTATCAGGCATAGCCGGAAACCTCTTGTCATCTATTTTGCCGGCAACTGTTGCTACTGTTTCATCTAAAACATTCTGCTGACCGTTGGGGTCTCCTATTACATCCGGCGGGGCCGGTAGTTGCTCAAGGTCTTTTACTTCTTTGTTCTGTGCTACTACGTTTTTAGCTCGCTCCATGTCTTCGTTTCTTCCCTTTGCCTTTTTAAGTTCTGCATTTACTACTTCCATTTCTAATCCGTTGTTTACTGCACCTGCCATGGCCGGCACCATCATGTCGTCTGCCATAAACATCTGCTCGCGAATTTGCTTGTAGCGGCCATCGTATAAATAGAAGTAGTTCTCTTTGCCATAAGCGTTAACGGTTTGTAACTGGGTTTCAAATCCGTTAGCGTCAATCTCCAGTTCGTTGGTTTTGGTAATGTCAAAACGGCTTAGGGTAAACTTTCCGTTTTTGTCAGTCCATGCTGTTTTGTTGGTGTTCTTAAACTTTAGTAATGCACCGGGTACAGGCTGCCCTGTATAAGCATCCAGCACAGTGCCGGCAAGTATTGTTTTTTCCGCCTCAAATTTTGCCGATGGTAAATCTTCGTTTTGTATTTGTTTCCAGGTGTAATGCCTCCAACCGCTGGTCATCATAAGATAATCCAAGGCCTGAACCGCTTTTTCTTCTTTGGTATTAAAATAGAAGTTGGCCTCATCCACCTTCTCTTTCAAATCCGGCTCCAACAGCATTTTAGAAAGGATGTTGCCCTGCTTATCATCAGCAAAACTCAACAGGTTATCATCCACCACACTTAACGCAAAAGTGCCGGGCATAGGCAGTCCGTTTTGGTCGGTTACGTTTATGGCCATGCTTACCTTTTCGCGCGGCTGGTACTGCTGCTTATCACTGGTAATCGAAATTTTTAACTGCTTGTTGTTGTTTACAAACGCCAAACGTTCGCAACGGGCAATGCCCTTGCTGTCAAACAAAGTTATCTGCGATACCCCTATCGGAAAATCGCGTGTGTTTATTGCCAGCAGGTTGCCGCCTTTGGTGGCTTTAAATGATTTGGCGTAGTAAACCTTACCCCTCGTTTGCGCTACAATAGATAACTCTTCATTCTGCCAACTGTTAACGTTTAGCTGCAGGTTGGTTCCGCTGTTTTTATCAACGCCCAAAACATAACCTATCTGCAGGGCGCCGGGCAACTCAAACTCATCCGGTATGCCTTCGGGTTTGGTAATACGCAGCTTGTATTTTTCCCCGGCTTTTGGGTTTAGCTTAAAGGCACCCATACCAAAATGATAACTACTAAGGTTGGTTACAAATTCTCCTTTGCTGTTAACTACTATGCCCTCTATATCGGCCGGCTTGTCAAATTCGTTGGTGGCTTTAAATGCTACTTTGCTTTCCAGGTTGTTCACCATATCACCCCCTTCAGGATAAAATTCCACCTTTATTTTGTTCAGCACTATAGGCACGCTGCGCGAAATACTTTCCGTGCTTCCCTCAAAATCAATCATCGCGTTTACTAATCCGTCAACGGTGTTCAGGTCCTTGGGTAGTGTAAACTTAATTTGGGTTTTACCCTGCGCATCGGTAGTAGCTGAAGCGGCGCTTAGTTCTTTACCGGCCAGCATACCAACAAACTTCACCTTGGTGTTGCTTAATGGCTGGTTAGCGTTGGTGTTCAATTCCAGTTTGGCCACTACTTCGTCGCCTTTACCATAGGCTTTCTTTTCAAACTCCATTCTCATTTTAAGCCGGGGCATAACCACACTTTGTATGGTTATTTCTTTTTCAAACAGCAGCAGGCTGTCTTCATTTTTTTGCCACTCGGTGTATGCTTTTACTTTGTAAATGCCGCCGGGCATACCGCTTAAATCAAAGTCGCCCTGTGCGGCGCCGTTTTTAGCTACCAGTTTATAATGTTTGGCAGTGGTACCTTTTGGCGTAATAAATTCCACGTGCAGTATGTCTGAGTTTTCAGAGGGCTTAAGGGTTTGCTCATCGCGCACAAATGCGGTAAACCATAGTGTTTCGCCGGGTTGGTAAAGGGTTTTATCAGTTTGTAGGTAAAGGCGGTCTTGTTTTACCTTTTCGTTAAAGGATGTAAATTTTTTCTTCAGGCCTGTTACAAATTCCGATTCGTAAACTTCCACGAAGTAATTGGTGCTTATTGCGGCCACCACCATTCCAACGGATAGCAGGGTAAATGCCGTTGCGGCTAGCTTTTGGTATTTTCTCATTTTCATTTTGGGTTTGTGGGAAAAGGATGGGAAGGGCAACCAAATTCCACAAAACCCGTTTGATAAAACTACAAGCGTGGGCTTTTGCTGCAGTGGGTTATGCTATGTATAAGGGCCGGTTTTATACCGGGTTGACCTATTTTCTAAACTTATGATAATCAACTGTTAAAACTCATACGCCTCAGGCTTGCTCAAGTCCTTTTTAATAACAAACTTTAGGCGTTGGCTAAAGAAAATTTTACCGGCATTTCTGACGAAGAGTTGGTACACCGTTACCGAAACTCATTTGATACGGCTTACATAGGTGAGTTGTACCAGCGTTATACCCACCTTGTATTTGGTGTATGCATGAAATATTTCAAAAATGAAATGGAAAGCGAAGATGCTACCATGCAGATTTTTGAAAAATTAATTACCGATTTAAAAAAGCATCATATAACCGCCTTTAAGCCCTGGTTACATACAGTAGTCAAAAACCACTGTATGATGCACTTCCGTAAGGAGAGCAGTGAGACCAAAAAGAAGGTGGAATTGAAATTTGAAAGAGGGGAGGTTGTGGAAAACCCCGAGAACAATCATCTACAGGAAGCTGAAGATAAGGAATTCGTTTTGCAGTATTTGAAAGAGGGCATAGATGAATTGAAAGAAGAGCAGCGAACGTGTATTGAATTGTTTTATCTGAAAGATTGCAGTTATGCTGAAATAACCACCATAACGGGTTTTTCGATAAACGAAGTGAAAAGCTATATACAGAACGGAAAACGAAATTTGAAAAATTACATAACCGCCAGGAATGAGCAACTTAAAAAAGAGTGACGATTTTCTGAAGGACGGGGTTATAAGCGAGCAGGCAATGATTGCCTACCTCAATAATACCCTTAGCCCTGAAGAAAAGCAGCAGTTTGAAAAACTGCTGGCGGAGGACCCTTTTGCCCAGGATGCACTGGAAGGTTTACAGGCCGCGCAAAATAAGGCTGCTGTTAGCGCTTCAATAGCCAGTGTGCGCACTAAGGTGCGCGAACGCAGCGGTATGCAGGAGAAGAAGATGATCAGCATCCATTGGACTAACTACGCCTGGGCGGCAGCTGTGTTTGGCCTTTTAATAGGCATAGGTTTTCTGATGGTTAACTATATGGGCAAAACAACCAACACCGGTATTGCCGAAAACAAACCTGCCGCATCTGAAACCGAAGCAAGCAAGCAATTGTTTGAGCAAAAGGCTAATGAAACACAAATTCAACCCCAGGGTGGGTTAGTGGGTACTGATTCGGCCCTAACCACTATTGCACAAGGCACTTATACGGTAACCGTTGATGATGCTAATGGCACAACCGCACCTGAAGAAGAAAAGTCCCTTAAGGACCGCGAGGATTTGGCCGTTAACCCCCAGGGTCAACAAGGCATTGCAGCAAACAAATTAAAGGTACCTGTGCAGGATACGTCCCGGTTTTTGTTTTCACCCCCGGTTACGAACTCTACCATTACTGCTAATAATAGTGGAGGCACAAGCCCGGCAGCCCCTGCTAACGGCACTACTTATGCATGGACCGATAAAACGGTAACTGCTGCTGATGAAAGTAAGAATGTTGAGCGCGTTGTAACCACAGGAACCAAAATGGAAGCCGATGCCGGTTTGAAGAAGAACTTTAAGGCCAAAGTGCCTGATTATAAAGAAGAAGCTAAGAAGGCAGATGACTTGAATGAAGGTACAGCGGCGGGCAGAACTGAAGCTGAAACTACTATTGACGATGCTATGACCAGCTTTAACAAGGGCGACTACAAAAAATCAGCAGAACAGTTTGACGAGGTTTTAAAAAAGCAACCCGAAAATCCTGATGCACTTTACTTTGGTGGCATAAGCGACTACATCAATGGCAAAAACGCAAAAAGCGAAAAAAGTTTTGATAAGCTGCTGAAGGATGGCAAACGCTACATTGATGGTAGTAAATGGTACAAGGCCAACATACTTTTAAAAAAGGGTAAAACCGAAGAGGCTAAGAAGCTGCTTCAGGAATTGGCCAACAGTAACGGCTCGTACAAGGAGCGTGCAGTTAAGAAGATTGAGGAAGTGAAATAACCCCTAGGGGTTGAACCTCAACTTCGTCCAGTAGATGTAAGTTTTACCTAATTGCCCCCTTATCCAGTTTTTCTTTTTCCCATTTATATCGCTGGAGTAATTCATGATAACATAAGTGTTATCGCCAACAGGGCTGATACCCGCATAGGAACAATCCCCCGTACTGGGAAAGTCCGTAACTACAGATAGGCTTAGGTTCTCTTTATCCAGTTTATAGAGGGCGGTGGTTTTTTTAGTAAAAGAGTACCGCAGCAGGTTGCGGAATTTTCCTTGCTTTTCGGTTTTGCGGTGTTTCACTTTATCCATTTCGCCATCCGTATTATTGCGCGCTATTACAAAAATATCGTCGTTATGTGTAAACATAAGCGCGCTATCGTATTTGTATTTAGTGCGCTTACTTTTCCATTGTTGCATAGCTCCTTTGTCTGCCTTGCAAACCAGCGCTCCCGTTCCTTCCAATCTAACGGTAGAATATAAGTCGCCCTTGCTGTCAAAAATAAACTCACCTTCCTCGGCGCTCAGTAAATTTATCTGCGGCTCCTGCGAAATAGGCTGCCAGTTAAAAGCTGTAGTAGTGCTAAATAAACGTAAGTCGCTATGGTGGCTCTTCTTATAAAGCCCACGGCCGTAGTAAGCAGATAAGTAAAGGGTATCATTAAATACTCTCATTCGCCATGGCACATAACCATCCAGGTTTACACTTTTAGGGGTGCTCCATTGTTGGTTACCTGTAGTGCGGCAAAGCAGTACCTCTTTAGGCTCGAACCGGAACATGCGCGTGCCGCCGCTGAAAAATATAAGATTCAAGGTGTCATGATAAATGGCAAACCGGGGTTCTCTCAAATCGCAGGCATAATATACTTCGCTTTCATAAGTCCAGTTTTCAAGGTCCGCAGAACTTACAATGTATAACATGGCTTTTTTTGAAGCGAAGTGCGTGGGCGCCGTTCTAAAGGCAAGGTAGTAGCGGCCTTTATACAGGGCAAGGTCCAGGTTGTTGTTGCTGTGTTGTATTTTGCAGGCTGCAGGTAGCTTACCGCTGGTGGTCAGATTCTTCCATTCATCATACTTAAGCTGTTGTGAAAACAAGGGAAGACTGAAGCAGGCCAGCACTAAAGCTATTAGATTGCGCAACATTGGAATAAAATTTTAGCGGAGTATAATCGTATAATGAATGTAATGGCAGAAATCAACTACGTCAAAAATCCTGAGCTTAAAATTATTTTACCCGACTGGCAGGGTAACCCCATTATTAACGGCCGTTTTATCGACCCCGTTAAGCGCTTCAATAATTCCTTCAGCAATGTATTGCGTTGGCAGCTAAGCCGTAACGATAAAAAGGAACAGAAGAAAAACGAAAAATGGCGCCTGCAGGTCAAACAAGGCAACAGTTTTTTAAAGCGCGAAGGCAACTTTATGGTATGGCTGGGCCATGCCTCCTTTTTCCTGCAGCTTAATGGTGTGCGCATGATAATCGACCCCGTGTTTGGCAAAATATCGGGTATTGTGCCCCGCTTCAGCAACCTGCCCTGCCTGCCGGTAGATTTTACGGATATAGATTATGTTCTGCTGTCGCACGCGCATCGCGATCACTGCGATGCCCCATCGCTAAAAGCTTTGGCGGCTAACAACAATTTCACCCTGCTTACATCACTTAACACCGGTAAGCTGGTGGCAGATTGGATACCTGCCTTAAAATACCAGGAGGCCGGCTGGTACCAGCAGTATAAGCTGCCGCATAGTAATTTGAAGATTACTTTTTTGCCTACACAACATTGGAGCAACCGCTACCTGTGGGATATTAATAAAACCCTTTGGGGTAGCTTTATGATTGAGGCAGACGGACTCAACATCTTTTTCGGGGGCGATTCCGGCTACAGCTCTTACTCCAAAAAAATAGGGGAACTGTTCCCGAATATTGATGTGGCCATGATTGGCGTTGGGGCTTACCATCCTGCTTTTATGATGGAGTATGCCCACACCAGCCCGTGGAAAGCCGTTGAAGCTTTTCATGACCTTAAGGCAAAAACGCTTGTACCTATGCACTACGGCACCTTCGATTTGGCCGATGAACCATTAGGCGAACCTTACCGCGAATTGAAAAACATGCAGGCCGAAAACGCTATTAAGGGCCAGCTTCGTATGCTTGATGTTGGGGAGATAATGCAGTTGTAGGCTTTTGCAGCTAAAAATTTATCTTCCGTTTTATGCCGCAGTTTCATTATCGCCTACGTATTATCTTATTCTTTATCAACCTTGCCGACGTTAGCAAAAGAACGTTGCAGCAGTCCCGTCCGGTGGCCAATTTCTTTACCCGTTTAATGAATGTCATCGGCGGTTATAAATTCCCGCATTTCTATTCTGTTGCCGACCGAAGCTTTATAAGCAAAGAAGGCCACGAGATAAAACTGAAAATTTACACACCGCGCAAAACTGCACAGCCTTTACCCGTTTGGCTGTATATACATGGCGGCGGGTTCGCCTTTGGGGCTTACGATGCCCGCTCTAACTTCTGCAAGGCAATTGCAACAAGGGCCAACTGTATAGTTGTGTCTATTCAATACCGGCTTGCACCCGAAAATCCTTTTCCGGCTGCGCCAAATGATTGTTACGAAGCCGCCTGTTGGGTGAGTGAACATGCGCATGAATTTGGTGGCGATGCACAACAAATAGCCGTTGGCGGAGAGAGTGCGGGCGGCAATCTTTCGGCTGTGTTGGCGCAAATGGCAAGGGATAAGGGCGGGCTTAAGATTATACATCAAACCCTGATGTACCCTACGGTAGATGCCACCCTGAACTACAAATCTATTGATGAATTTGCCACGGGGTTTATGCTAACCAAGGCACTGATGCATAAGTTTCATGAAGCCTATGTTCCCAATGTAGCGGACCATAAACACCCTTATTGTTCGCCAATTTATGGAGAGTTAAAAGGCCTGCCGCCGGCAACAATTATAACGGCTGAGTATGACCCCCTGCGCGATGAGGGGAATTTATATGCGGAAAAACTTCGGGCCGCCGGTGTTGCGGTGGCACACCGCGAGTTTAAAAACACTATCCACGACTTTACTATGATTGCTACCAAGCGTCTGCCCGAAGCCAGGGAATCACTGGATATGATAATAAAGAACTGCGGAGGGCTTTTCTTAAATAATGCTTAAAGCGTATTGAGTAGCGCCTAAGCTTTTATCTTTATTGTTTCATGAAACGCAGTTTGCTTTTAGCGGTACAGGTTTTTTTGGCGTTTGCCTGTTTTGCTCAGGATAGTCGCACCGAAAAGCTGCGCATGGTTGATTCGCTATGCGCTTTTATACGAAACGAGTACGGCTTACATATTCCTAATGATTTCTATCAGAAATTCGACAGCCGCACTGATAGCATGTACCTTTACCTCTATGTTTCGCGTAAAGAGCGCGTAGAGCCTGCGGACCCCACCCACCCTTATACCTGGTATTTTGAACATGAAGATTCGGCCAACGCAAAAAGTACTGAATTACAGGCCAAAGGATTTGAAACGTTACTGTACAAAACTGCCGGCAATTCGGCAGGGCGCCTTAACGAAAAGCTGCTGAGTTACCCTGCGGAAGCCATTGCCTTTATTGTTTTGCATGAGGCAGTACACGTTGAAGTACGTAGCCGCAACTATGCTAATTTTTACAATTACGAAGAAGCCCTTTGCGATGCATTTGCCAATAGGGCGGCAATAGCTTTTGCGGAGCAAACAGGCCTGTTGAACAAGCAGGCGCTTATAAAACAGCAACAGGTTTTTGAGGAGGCCTACCGCTTGGTTAACAACATACGCTTTTTTGTAGATGATGCAGCGCCTGCTGAAAAACCAGGGTTATTTCAAAAGTGTAGCCAAACTCTGGCATCACTTACTGCTAATGCCAATCAATTTCAAAAGGACAGGCTGCTTTACCCGGTTAACCACGCCTACTTTTTGCGCATGGAATGTTATGCCGAACATTATTTTGAAATGCAGGAGATGCTTACCGATGACCTGCGTTTAATACACTGCCTGGAAGTGCTTCACATTTGGACAGAAACCAGGGAAGATAAGAACTCTGAAAGCAACAAGGAGCTAAAGATAGCCGCACCTAAATCAGGTTTTTGGAATTATTAGGCCAACACCACTAAGTTTTTTTGTTTTAAAAGAATACGTCAACTTCGAATGCATAAGCAGGAGTATGAAGACGAGTTTGAAAGTTTTAGCGGGTGTTACAGTGGTAGTAGTGTGTATGCAGTTTTTTACACCCAAGCGCAACATATCCACCTCCGTTTCGCAGGCAGGTATTGCCAGTGTGTTTACTACACCACAGGAGGTGCAATCTATTTTAACCAAAGCCTGTAACGATTGCCACAGCAACAATACTGTTTACCCTTGGTATTCCAATATACAGCCGGTTGGCTGGTGGCTTCAACACCATGTTAATGAAGGTAAGGGGGAGTTGAATTTCGATTCGTTTGCGGTTTACAGCCCACGCAGGCAACACCATAAATTAGAGGAGTTGGAGGAAATGGTGGAGCATGGCGATATGCCTTTGCCATCTTATACCTGGATTCATAAAAACGCCATTTTAACGGAAGCTGAAAAGCAGACGCTGTTAAGTTGGAGCAAAAGCATACGTGCTGAAATGCAGGCTAAATACCCTGCTGATAGTTTAAAGCTGCAGCCCCGAAAACGTTAGAAATTGCCTGTTTTGGTTTCCGGCTTTTTGTAAAATTTTAAAGTGTACGTTACCGTTACCATTAAGTAGCGCTTAAGCACCTGCGTTTGTGTGTCTTCTATGTAGGTGTCGTTTACCGTTCGGCTCACACCACTGTTTTGATTCAGTATGTCGTTTACGCTTGCTTTAACTTCAAGCGATTTGTCCTTTAGGAATTTATAGCCCAGCGATGCGTTCCACAAAAAGATATTTTGATTGTACCCCTGCGATACCCCTGCATATAACGTGTTCTGCACACTGGTGTTAAACACAAAACCTTTCCAGAACATCCAATTAAAGCGCAGGTTAGCGCTGTGGGTGTAGTAGTTGTTATCCGAGGATGTTTGCAGGGTGTTTTTTACAATGTTGTAGTTGCCGAAGTAGCTTAAGGTAAAGTCTATTTTATCGTTTATGTTGCTGCTTAACACCAGGCCGCCGTTAACGCCATAATTGTTCGACCAATTGCTGAGATTGTTAATGAGGCTGGGCGTAAGGGTATAGGTAAAGCCGGCATTAAAGTTAATGTTGCACTTAATTTTGGTAATGGGCATGCCGTAGTTTAAAAAGGTATTAACCGTTAAGTTGCCTTTTGTATTTACGGGCTGGGTAAATTGCGAGCCCGCGTGCAGTACCACATCTCCGTTTAGTACGGTGTCGGCCGTAGCAATAAAGGTGGAGTTAGCTACATAGTTTTGCGTGTAGTTAACCGAACCAAAAGCAAAAAACGATTGTCCCTTCTTGGTATTGGTAAAGCCATAGCGCGCCATAGCAAAATGACTGTACGTTTGCTTTAATGCAGGATTACCGGAACTAAGCAATAAGGGGTTGGAGTTATCTATTACGCTTTGCAGCTGTGTTATACTTGGCGCTGATGTGGAGGTGCGATAGTTAACGCGCAGGTTGCTGTTGTTTTTAAAGCGGTAGTTAAACTGCACGGTGGGCAGCACATTAAAAAAATCGCGGCGCGTGCTGTAACTGTAGGGGAAATCATTTCGCCCTGTAAGTAAAGCATACTGGCCGTTTACGCCTAACATTAAACTCCATTGCTTTCCTTTAACGCGGTAGCTTAACCCACCATTCTGTTTCATGTACTGGTTGTTATACTTGTTGGAGAGCAGGGTATCTAACACCGTATAGGTGCCGTTTGTTGAGTCGTAATTAAAGGTTTCTTTATCGGCAATGTTCCAGGTATAAGAGGGTACATAGCTTATTTGTATCATTCCGCTTTTACCTGCCGGCTCGGTATAGGATATGTTGCCGTTAACCGTATAACTCTGGCTGTTATTGTCCGCTACCTGGTTTAGCGTGGTGTTGCCGCTGGTATCAGCAAAAGTGTTTAAGGCCAGTTGGTTGCTGTTTCCGTTTTTATTGTTGATAGTGCCACCTGCGCTTATTGAAAGGGTGCGGTACTGCTTATGGAATTTATGCTGCCAAACCAGGTCGCCACTGGCATTGTAACCAAAGTTTTTAGAGTGATAATTACTTTGGGTGGTGCCCAGTAATTCTGTTTGCGCAATACTGTTTTCGCCTATAATGTTGTTGGTCTGTTTGTTTTGTTGCGTGCTGAATTTAGGTGTAAATATCAGCGTGTTCATACTGTCTATCACATACTCAATGCGCATGTTAACACGGTGGTTAATGTTGCGCGAAGTGTTGTTGTTGTTCTCCTTATAATAGGTGGAGCTGTCGCCCGCGTTAAAATACTGGCGTGTTAAAGAAGAGCTGTTGTTGTTATCTGCAAGGTTAAAAAAGTAACTGCCGGTAAATTTTACCTTACGCAGCTTGCCCCAAACATCGGCATAGTTTAAACCTGCGGAATGCGTGGTGGTTATGCCACCCTGCTGATTCACCATAAAATTATCAATAGCAGAATTGCCGCCAAAGCCACCGCCACCACCACGCCTGCCGCCCCCGGTGCCGCCCATGCCCATCATTCTGCCACCACCGGTTTGGCCGCTCATGCCTAATATATCCTGAAAGGAAAAATTCTGCTGGTTGATGTTATTCGATAGGCCTATAAACGAAAGCCGACGGTCGCCTTTAAACCAATTGATATTGGCCCCTGCGCTATAACGCGAGTCGGTCAGATAACCATACCCCCCGTAAATTTTGCCGAACACGCCGTTATTCATGTTGTTTTTGGTAACAATGTTCATGGCCTTCTGCGAGTTGCCATCATCAAATCCGGTAAAGTTCGATTGGTCGCTCATGCGGTCAAATACCTGAACGCGGTCTACCACATCAGCAGGTATGTTTTTTAAAGCCATCGATGCATCATCGCCGAAATACTCCTTGCCATCAATGGTTACTTTTTTTACCTGTTCGCCCTGTGCTTTAATGGTTCCGTTCTCGTTGGTAATGCCCGGCATTTTGGTCACCAGGTCTTCGGCATTGGCGTCGGGGTTGGTTTTGTATGCCTTGGCGTTGTAATCCGAGGTGTCGTTTTTCTGCTCCACACGCACTTCTTTTTCTATCACTTCCACGCCACGTATCATGGTTGCGCCCTTCTTTATCTTTATAACCCCTAGGTCTTTATCTGCGCCACTTATTTTCACAAACTGCTCGGTAGTTTCATAGCCTATGTAGGTTATCTTTAGTTTATAGTTGCCGTTGTGTACGTTGTCAAAAACAAACTTACCGTCAAGGTCGCTTTGGGCCCCTTTCCAGTCGGCTGAATCCTTTACTGAAGTAAGTATAAGGTTAGCGCTTATCAGGGTAGCTTGGTCGTCGTTATCAGTTAAACTGCCGCTAAGCTTAAAGCCCTGTGCAGGCAGGGCCATGGTGCAAAGGCAAAAGGCAATAAGGTAAACATACTTCATCAATAATCTCATCATCATTTCTATTACGATTCCAAACTACCGCAAATGCTTAATCATTAACCCGCATTTTAGCATTTATTAAAGAAAAGCTTTAGGGTGTTTCCGGCTAAAGTCATGCGGTTAATAGCTGTACTTTATCGGTAAAAGACTCTACTTCACCAGCTCACCCTGTAGGCGCAGTAGCTCGTTCTCGGCTACTTTAGCGCCGTAACGTGCATTTACCAATCTTGTTTTTGCTTCAACATAACTTATCTGCGCTTCGCGCAGTTCTATTGAGGTAGATTGCCCTAAACGAAAACGCTCCAAAGCAATTTTCTGGTTCTCATCGGCTAATTGAATATTCTCTTCTTCCAATGCAAGTAGTTCTTTCGCATCCTGGTAATCGCGCAGGGCGTTGTAGTAGCTAAGCTTAACCTGGAAACGCGCACGCTCCAGATTAAACTGGCTGTTCTGAATATTAATAGAAGCAATCTTAACCTCGCGTAAGGTGTTTAAGCCATTAAACAACGGTATGTGCAAGGTAAAGCCTGCGTTTAAACCATAGGCCTGGTTGAACAATGAAAAACCTGCCGAGTTTTGCGCGCGGCTATAGCCATAACCCACAGTGCCGGTTAAATCGGGCAGAAGAAATGAGAAGGCTTCCTTTTTTTGGTATTTGGCCACATCTACATTCTTCATGGCTGCCTGTAACTGAAAGTTCTTAGTATCTAAATCGGCAGCGGTGCCAAGGTCAGCGTTAAAAGGTATGGTGTCTATCACCTCAAAATCGGTTTCAACAGGCCGTGCCAGTACGGCATTCAAAGCTGCTTTGCGCTGCGCAATTACTTTGCGCTGGTTAATGGCATTGCTTTTTTGCGCATTAAGGTCCACTTTGGCTTGCAGCAAATCTGTTTTACCCGCAGTGCCCACCTGAAATTTCATATCGGCCAGCTTAACCCGCTCTTCCGAAATTTTAATAGCCTCTTGTATGGCCACTAATTGTTGCTTGGCACCCACAATGCTGTAATAGTTGTTCAGCACATCTGCTACGGCTGTTTGTAGTTGGTCTTTGTATTGTAACTCACCAATTTCTTCCAACTTGTTTAATCGGCCTTTAGTGGCAAACATGCGCAAGCCATCAAACAGGGTCCAGTTTAAGGCTACACTTGCGCCAACAGTATTACCGCTGGCATTGTTTTTCTTTATCTCAGTACCGGTTGTTAGTTTCTGGTTAAGGTTATTCAATACATAGTTGTCCGTTACGTATGCATCAACACGTGGCAGCATGCCCGCATTGCCAACTGTGTTGTTACGGGCATCAATTTCCGATTCATTCTTTGCCAGCAGAATATCGTAGTTGTTCTTTAAGGCTAACTCAACAGCCTGTTCGGGCGTAAGTAAGCCCTGAGCGTTAACGCCCGCACTGCACAGAATGGCAATAAAATAGAACAACAACTTACTCCGCATTCTCCTTTGGCTTATTTTTTCTAATTGACATAAACGTATACATAGCCGGTATTACAAACAGGGTTAGTATTAGTGAAAACATAATACCCCCAATAATTACTATACCCAGTGGCACACGGCTTTGTGCACCGGCGCCAAGCGCCAATGCAATTGGCAACGCACCAAGGGCTGTCGCAATGCTCGTCATTAATATGGGCCTTAGGCGCAGTGCTGCGGCATCAACTACAGCCGTCATTTTATCTTCTCCTTCCTTACGTTTCTGGTTGGCAAACTCCACAATCAAAATACCGTTTTTGGTTACCAGCCCTATCAACATAATAATACCTATCTGCGAAAAGATGTTTAGTGTTTGATTAAACATCCACAAGCTTAACAACGCACCGGCAAAAGCCAGTGGCACAGTAACCATTATAATGAACGGATCGATAAAGCTTTCGAACTGTGCGGCAAGAATCAGGTAAATTAATATCAAAGCAAGGCCAAGGGCAAACAGTATGTTAGAAGAACTCTCCGCATAATCGCGCGAAGGGCCGCTTAAGTCTGTGCTAAAGCTTTCATCCAGCGTTTTGGCTTTAATATCGTTCATGGCTTTTATGGCTTCACCCATAGTAACACCCGGCGCAAGGCCTGCTGATACCGTTGCCGATTTATAACGGTTGTAGTGATACAATTGCGGCGGGTTACTTTGCTCAATAATTTTAACCACGTTATCCAGCTGTATTAACTCTCCCTTGTTGCTTCGCACATAAAACGACTTTAAGTCCACCGGTTCATCGCGGTTAGCCCTGTCCACCTGGCCAATTACCTGGTATTGTTTGCCATTCATTATAAAATAGCCTAAACGGCGGCCGCTAAGTGCCAGCTGCAATGTTTGAGAAATATCAAGCACGCTAACGCCTAGCTCATTAGCCTTTAGCCTGTCAATGCTAATCTGCAATTCCGGCTTGTTAAACTTAAGGTTAACATCCACCCCCAGAAAGGCGGGGTTTTTACTGGCTTCTTCCAAAAACTTGGGCAGCGCGGTTTTTAGTTTATCAAAATTCAGATTTTGAATTACGAATTGTACCGGCAAGCCGAAACGTGCAGCTCCACCGGTTGAAATTGTTTGTTCCTGTATAGGGAACGCTTTGCCCTCGTTAAAGCGCCCGAGGCTCTTGGCCAGATAAGCCACTACCTGTTGTTGCGTTTTTTGTCGCTGGTCAGGCTCACTTAAGCGCACGCGCACAAAGCCTGAGTTTACTGAGCCTGAACCCGCAAAACTTGGCGCTGTAACGCTAAGCACAATCTCGTTTTCAGGTACAGAATCTTTTATAAAAGTTACAAGCTTATCCATGTAACGGTCCATGGCATCATAAGATGTTCCTTCGGGGGTAGAAACAGAAAGACGGAAAACGCCGCGGTCTTCCAAAGGTGCCAACTCACCCGGTATAAACTTAAAGAACACACCTATAAGCACCACGCACACGGCCAGTATTGCAAAAGCCACCCAGCGAAACTTCATAAAGTTCTGTAATATTTCACGGTAGCCATTGTCCATTGATTCAAAGAAGGGCTCCGTTTTAGTATAGAACCAACTGTGCTTGTGTTCACTCTTGGTCATTAATACGTTAAGCACCGGGGTAAGCGTAAGCGATACAAAAGCGGAAATCAAAACCGCCCCTGCCAGCACAATACCAAACTCGCGGAAGAGGCTACCCACAAAGCCCTGTAAGAAAATGATGGGCAGAAACACCACTGCCAGGGTAATGGAGGTGGCAATTACTGCAAAGAAAATCTCATTGGAACCTTTTTCAGCAGCCTCATGTTTGTTCATGCCGGCTTCCAGCTTTTTAAAGATGTTCTCCGTTACCACTATACCGTCATCCACCACAAGGCCCGTAGCCAATACAATGGCCAGCAGCGTCAGCACATTTATAGTAAAGCCTGCCACATACATTATAAAGAAGGCGCCTATCAGCGAAACGGGAATATCTATCAAGGGGCGAAAAGCTATCAGCCAATCGCGGAAGAAGAGGTAGATGATTAGCACCACCAGTGCAAAGGCGATTGCTATAGTTTCGCCTACTTCGGTTATGGAGCGTTTTACAAACTTGGTTTGGTCAAGCGCTATATCCAGCTTAATGTCTTCGGGTACATCCTTTTTGATTTGGTTGTAGCGTTTATAAAACTCATCCGCAATTTCTACATAGTTTGACCCGGGCTGCGGAACAACCGCAAGGGCCACCATAGGCACTCCGGATTCTTTCAAAATGGTTTCTTCTATCTCGGGGCCTAAAAGCACCTCTGCTACATCGCGCAGGCGTATAACCTCGTTGTCGCCGCTCTTTAAAATAAGGTTATTAAAGTCGTCCTCTGTCTCCAGCCGTCCGAATGTTTTAACGGTAAGCTCGGTATTGTTGCCGTACACCTTACCTGCCGGCAACTCAATATTCTCTTTGCTTAAGGCAGCTTCAATATCCGAGAAGGTGAGGCGGTAGGCCGCCAACTTCATGGGGTTAACCCACAGGCGCATGGCGTACTTCTTTTCTCCCCACACCTGCACGGTGCTAACACCGGGTATGGTTTGCAATCTTTCCTGCAATACGTTTACCGCATAATCCGTTAGTTGTAATGCATTTTTAGTATTGCTCTGAACCGTCATTGATATGATGGCATCGGAGTTGGCATCAGCTTTGGTAACCACAGGTGGCGCATCAATATCCTGCGGTAATTGCCGTACAGCCTGCGAAACCTTATCACGCACATCATTAGCAGCGGCCTCAAGGTTAGAGCCCAGATTAAACTCTACCGTAATAACACTTGAACCCTGGTTGCTTGAAGAAGATATGGTGCGAATTCCCTCAACACCGTTAATGGCTTTTTCTAAAGGCTCTGTAATTTGCGATTCTATAACATCAGCATTAGCGCCGGTGTAATTAGTGCGCACGGTAATAATAGGCGGGTCGATAGAAGGATACTCCCGTACCCCTAAAAATTTAAAACCTATAGCGCCAAACAACACAATGATGATGCTCATCACTATGGCCAGTACCGGTCTGCTTAAACTTAACGATGGTAAACTCATTCGCTTTCATTAACCCCACAGTTGTAACCGCCACATAATTAAAAATGCGGTTATAGCCGTGTTTATTTCATAATCTCACGCACAGGTGTTAGCCGGTGCTGCTATCAATGCCTTACTAAAGCTATTCAACAATCTTCATCACCTTTAAACCCATATTGGGTTTTACATACATTATAGCGGTAGTTACAATAGTATCGCCTTCGTTTACACCATCCGTAATTTGTATGTACGATTGGCTCCTTACCCCGGTTTGTACTACACGGAAATCCGCTTTACCGTCTTTTACTATAATCAGCTTCTTGTTTCGTGCTTCAGGTATTATGCTTTGCGTAGGCACCATATAGGCGTTTTCAATACTCTTTAACCCAAGGTCTATTTTAGCAAAGGCACCGGGGTAAAGCTTTGCTTTTGAGTTTTGCACCTGGGCACGTATCTTAACGCTGCGCGTAGCCTCGTCAATTTTAGGCTCAATGGCATACACCTTGCCGTTAAAGGTTTCCTCCTGTCCGTCTACGGTAAACTTTATAACATCGCCTACACCTACGGCATCGGTGTATTTTTCGGGTACGGTAAAATCAATTTTTAGCTGGTCAATTTGCTGAAGCGTAGCAATGGTAGTGGCAGGTGATATTACCGCACCCAGGCTAACATTCTTTAAGCCTATCACTCCGCTGAAGGGGGCGCGCACTTCAGTTTTTGCTATAGCCGCTTGTGTAATCATTATGTCGGCATCTATGTTATCCAACTGAAGGGCGGCATTATCATACTCCTGCTGCCCAATGCCGTTAATAGCCAACAACTGTTTTAAACGTTGTGCCGTTTTTTCAGCTGTTACACGCTGCACCTGCAATTTCTTTAACTGTGCCTGTAGGTCAGCATCGTATAACTTTACCAATAAAGTGCCTTTGCTTACGGCCTTTCCTTCCTGCAGGTTCAGGTCAATTATTTTTCCTGAAACTTCAGGATGCAGCTCTACATCTTCATATGCCAGTAAACTGCCGGATGCCTGTATATTGTTATCCAGTGTTTTGGCTTTAACTATATAGCCGCTAACCGACATCTCCTTCGGAGGGCCCCCGGCTGCTGCCGGTGCGCTTCCTTCTTTTGGATGAAGAACTTTATTGTAAACAATTATACCGGCAACCAGCACAACTAAGGCAAGTATAGCCCAGGTAAACTTTGACATCGCTGAAATTTAACCCCGCAAAAGTGAACAAATTTGAATAAGCAATCCTGTTAAGTATATGTTGTAACGCACATTTTTATCAAATTTTGTACGTTCAGTAGCACATATTTTTTATTTCTGAAAAGGCACCTTAAAGCTGCTGATAACCTCATCGTCTTCATCAATAATACTCAGTTCTACATACTCATCGCGCACTATCCTTACTTTGCCAAAGCCGTTTTTGCACTTCTTACTGCTTAACCCAATGCCTCCCTTGTTCCATATTTTCTTCATTTTATAATGGCCTGTTAAGTTGCCAATCAGCTTAAGGTATTTTGCCAGTGCCGTGGTGGCTACGCTTAAACCGCTTGCATTTATCTCGGGTAACCCGGCATTTGTGCCGTCATCCATTACACAATGGTGGGTGTCTCCACTTACAACAATTACGTTCTTAATGTTGTTCGCTTTTAAAAAATCCATAAAGTCATTCCGTTCTTCGGGGTACGAGTTCCAATACATTACAAAACCCCATGCCATGTGAAAGCCAAACCAGTTTTTATAGTGCAAATGCTGAATTTTTAAGCCTGCATCCACCAGCTTTTTGCAGGCGCCGTTAAGAGGCACGCCGCTAACTATAAACTTCCAATCCGCTGTAGAGTTTTTTAGCCCTTCCTTCAACCAATCCATTTGGGTTTTGCCAAACAGGGCATAGCCTTTTGGCGGGTCGTAATACCACTCGTTCTTTTTTGCATTAAACTTAAAAGCATCGCGGCAGGGGTTTGGGCGGTCGCTGTTACGGTCAATTACAAAAAATTCTGCGTTGCCTAACTTAAAGGAGTGATTAATGGCCACCGATGTATCGGGCAACTCGTAGTGAGGAAAAAATTCCGCATAGCCGCGTATCACGTTTTCTCTCCACAGGTCCGGAAAAGTATCAGCCGTCATGTTATTATGCACTTTGCCTTTTTCTATGGTGCAAACCATGTCGTTTTTACAGTAACGCCCGCCGCTGGCACCTACGTAGTCATCGTCATCAAAAACATAATCAATGGGCATATTGTAAAGCATCTGCTTCATTACCTTTTCGTCGTAGCGTTTTCTGTAACTTTTGGCTAATCCCTCCATATCTTTTGAATAATCCGGAGAAAGCATATAATCCGGATAGGTATAGTCTCCTGTATGCATTAAAAAATAGGGGTTATGTTTCGGCATTACGTTAAACACTTTCATGTTCTCCGTTTCCTGGCAACTGCCGGTTACAAAAACGTAATCACCTTTCTCTCCTTCGTTCGGGAAGGTGCGGAAGCTACCGCGTATGGTATCTTCTTTACCCTCAAACAAAATGCGGTAATGATAAACGGCGTTGGGCTGCAGGCCGCTTAGCTGCAGTATTATGCTTTTATCCATAAGGCTATCGGTTAAGCCGCCAAAGCCTGTTTCCTGTTTAAAATCGGTGTTGAGGCTAAGTTCCATTAAAACCTTTCCGCATTGTTTGCTGCGCAGGTATACCTTTGCACTGTTAGAAGTAACCGCACCAAATACCGGCCCGTGGGTTATGTACTGCGCAAAAATATGGCCGGTAAAAAGCAATAGTAGCAGGGTGTAGGTTAGCTTCATAAAAGCAAGGTAAATAAGGAGTTAAAGAAAACCGCTATTTTGGTATAAGCGAAAGAAGTAAAAATGAGTAAGAGCGTATATGAAAAAATGGTGAAGCCCGCAGCAAAGCAACTCGCCGTTTTAATAGACCCTGATAAACAAAGTGAAGAGAGTTTAAGCGCGCTGGTACAGCAGGCTGAAAGCTGCCGCGCCGATTTCTTTTTTGTGGGTGGCAGCCTGCTGCTGAATGGCTCTTTTGAGCAAACAGTGCGCAGTATTAAAGCGCAGTCCAAACTGCCGGTAGTTATTTTCCCCGGCAGCAATTACCAGCTAAGTGAAGCGGCCGATGCTATACTGCTGCTAAGCCTTATAAGCGGACGCAACCCCGAATACCTTATCGGCCAGCATGTAGCGGCTGCAGCAGCTTTAAAGAAATCGAATCTCGAAATTATACCTACCGGCTACCTGCTTATTGATGGCGGAAGAATTTCAACTACCTCCTACATTACGCAAACGGTGCCTATACCTGCTGATAAAACAGATGTGGCTGTAGCCACCGCTTTGGCCGGCGAAATGCTGGGCCTCAAAACTATTTACCTGGAGGCAGGCAGCGGGGCACAAAACCCTGTTAGCGCAAACATGATTAAGCAGGTAAAGAGAAATATTGCCTCGCCTTTGATTGTAGGTGGTGGTATACGCACCGGCGAACAGGCCGAAGAAATAAGCCGTGCCGGAGCCGATGTTATAGTAATAGGCAACATTTTGGAAAAGGAGCCCGAAGCATTAATGGAAATTGCTTTAGGGGTGAAATCGGTAGATAAAAGCAGTTTATGAAAGGTGTAGTAGCAAAATCTACAGGTAGTTGGTATGAAGTAAAAACTACTGAAGGCGATTTAATCAAATGCCGGTTAAAAGGCATTTTCCGCTTAGATGAATCGAAGGAAAAGGATAGCAACCCTGTTGCCGTTGGCGATAAAGTGGAAATAGAGGAAGGAGATGGCGGCGAGGCCTGGGTGATAAGCAAAATTGAGGCCCGCGAAAATTACATCCTACGCTCATCGCCTAAGCATAAAGGGGCGCGCCAGATTATTGCCGCCAACTTAGACCAATGCCTGCTGGTGGTTACCATGGCCAACCCGCGCACCTCAACAGGATTTATTGATAGGTTTTTAATAACGGCTGAAGCCTACCACATACCCACTATACTGGTGTTTAATAAGCAGGATTTGCTGGATGCCAAAAATCAGGGCAAGCAGGATTACGTAGCCCGCATTTACAACCGTATTGGATATCAAACCGTTTTTACTTCAGTAAAAACCGGTGATAATATTGATGCATTGAAGGATTTAATGAGGGGTAAGACTTCTCTTATTTCGGGCCACTCCGGTGTGGGCAAATCCTCGCTGCTTAATTTGCTTGCACCGCAGCTGGGCCTACGAACGGAAGAGATTTCAAAATTCAGCGGTAAGGGTATGCATACCACCACCTTTGCCGAAATGCACTTTTTAGATTTTGACGCCCGTGTGATTGACACGCCCGGCATTAAGGAGTTTGGCATTTTGGATTTTAAGCCTGAGGAGATTTCGCACTATTATATTGAAATGCGCGAGGTGTTGAACGACTGTAAGTTTAACAACTGCCTGCACGAAAACGAGCCCGGCTGTGCGGTAAAAAAAGCATACGAACACGGTAAGATATCGGAGGAGCGCTATTTAAATTACCTGAACATTATGCACGACTATAAGGCCAATTACAAGCATTGGGAGTAATGCCCCCAACCACATAGACGTTGCTTTTTAAAAAATCTTTTTAGGTTGTTTTGTTTTTTATGTTTCAATATGCCGCTGTGGTTAAAGGTCCAACAATAAGGTAAGGTGTTTAGTGTTTAGATATTTGTATTTAGTATTTAATCATGAGAGTTACTATACAACGCGTTTCAGAAGCTTCAGTTACCATTCAGGGGAAAGTAAAATCCTCAATAGGTAAGGGTTTATTAGTGTTGGCCGGCTTTGAGGCGGCTGATACCCGCGAAGACCTTGAATGGATGAGCGGCAAACTGGTAAACCTCAGGATTTTTCAGGATGAAAATGCGCAGATGAATTTATCGGTAAAGGATGTAGGCGGAGGTATAATTATAGTATCGCAGTTTACCCTTCATGCCTTAACTAAAAAGGGTAATCGCCCTTCTTTCATTCGTGCGGCACGGCCCGAACAGGCCATACCGCTATATGAAAGTTTTGTGAAAATGGTGGAAAGCGAATTAGGTAAAGCTTTAGGCACCGGCGAGTTTGGCGCTGATATGAAAGTAGCGCTGATTAATGACGGGCCGGTAACCATAAATATAGATTCGAAGAATAAGGAATAAGTGCAAAACATTAGCGGGAAGACTTGATGAAGCGGACAACTATTTCCCCTGCGCGTAAAAAATAAACGCCGTCAATCAACTCGTTTATGTCAATCACCATAGTTTCGTTTTGTGGCATCCCACTCCAAACAACTTCGCCAAGCACATTTATGATTTGCACGGCCTGCGTTTCATTTTCTGCGCAATGCACAAACAGACTGGTGGATGCCGGATTGGGATAAACATTTATTCGCTCCCTCGCTGCTTTTTTAACCCCCAGTGGAGAAGATAAGCGGACAGATGCGGCCGCATTTAAAATCTCTTTTGTGTTGCTTAGCTGCACAAAAACCAGGGTGCGTAGTTGGCTTACAGTCCAATCCGGTTTCACTTGGTAGCCAAATTCAAACATTACACTATCTCCGGTAGTTGCCGGTGCAAAAACATCCCCTGTAACGGCGGTTAACGCTTTGCGAAATACATCATGATGAACAGTTTCGCCATTAGGGGCATTGTAAAAAACCGGGTTCTCGGTTACACCGGCAAACAACAGCACATTTTGAGCACTTATGCTGCCGGTTGTTTTTACAACTACCGTTACGCGAATAGAATCGGTAGTAACAAACTCTTCTACAGCGCTAATTTCTATGGGACTGGTTTTATTAATAACCGTATCCAGGGTTGTGGCGGTAATGATTGGGTTTGAAGCCGGGAACAGTTTTCCCTGAATAGCCACTTTAGGGGTTGAACCATAAGCACCGTAAAAATTCGTGCGGTCGTCGTTTTCCGTTTTATTCAGTTGCGAAAACAGGCAATTAGCGTAGGGAGCACTGGGATGAAAGGCAATATGCAGCACTTGAGGATAGCTGCTTAGTGTTTGATAAAATGCCGGGTTATTGGCCGCACAAATGCTGCAGCGCGTATTGGTAAAGTGTTCTACAATCACCGTGCGCGGAGACTGTGCCCATATGGCGCCAAAAAGCAGGCTGTAAAAAAGGGTAAGTAAATTCCTTATCATGGCTTTGTTTTACAAATTTGTCGTTCTAATCCTTACTACCTTACATGTACGTGCCCAAATATTTTGAAGAAAAAGACCTGCGCGAAATTGAAGCCTTGGTTAAGGAGTTCGGTTTCGCCACGCTTGTCACTGCTAAAAATGGAGTACCCTGCGCCACACACATACCTTTGGAGTTAGAGATTGATGTAGCGGGCCGCTGGCTGTTGCATGGCCACATATCCCGTGCAAATCCGCAATACAAAGGTTTTAATGATGGGGCGGAAGTGCTTGCTGTTTTTATGGGACCGCACACTTACGTTTCGCCTAGTTGGTATAGCAAACCTAATGTGCCTACCTGGAACTATAAGGCGGCGCACTTATATGGTACGGTAAGAATAATTGAAGGACAGGAATTGGAAATGCGGCTGAAGGCGTTAATGAGTCGGTACGAAAATGCCCATGCCGAGAAACCGTTACAGTATGAAGATGTGCCGGAAAAGATAAAAGAGGCAGACCTGCGCGGGTTGATTGGTTTTGAGGTGGAGATAACAAAAATTGAAGCGGCCAGCAAACTAAGCCAGAACCGCGATGCCGGAAGCCATAACAATATCATCAACGAATTGAAGAAGATGGATGCCTACGATGCTAAACGCATTGCAGAGGAAATGGAGAAAAGACCTAAAGCAGATTAAATACAGATTTATGACTATAGAAGAAGCCCAAACCACAGTTGACACCTGGATTAAAACAACCGGTGTAAGGTACTTTAATGAACTAACCAATATGGCCATGCTTACCGAAGAAGTGGGCGAAGTGGCACGTATTATAGCGCGTAAGTACGGCGAGCAAAGCTTTAAGGAAAGTGATAAGCAAAAAGAGCTGAGCGATGAATTAGCCGATGTGCTTTTTGTGCTCATATGCCTGGCTAACCAAACCGGCGTTAACTTAACCGATGCCCTTCAAAAAAACCTGGATAAGAAAACAAAGCGAGATGCAGAGCGGCACGCCAATAATGAAAAGTTGAAGTAAGGGCTACTCCTTCCTGAAAATCAGTATGCCTACGGAGTAAAAGTGAAAACCGCCCTGGTAGTTGTGGTCATTCAGCTTTACCTGTATAAACATGTTTTCGTAGCCCTTTTGAGCTGTGCCGGGCGCAGCGGTAAAGTTCGTAAACGTCTTTAAGCCTTCTTTGCCTTCGGTAGCCGTTAGGTTACAGCATTTTAGCTTCAAGCCCTTAACTTTTTGCACCAGCAAACTATAAAAACCCTGGGCTGTAGCTTTATCATCAAAACTCTCGTAACGCACGATAAGGGTAAGGCTTTTATCGGTGGGCAGGTTTTTAGCAATTAGTACTTCTTCGGCCCCTTCCAGGCTAAGCTTGCTTTTCCAGGAATATCGGCTGCTATCGCCCTGCATAAACTCCTTGGCACCTTTTAGGCTTTCAAACTGTGTAGGGAAAGCTGCTACAAAGGCATTCATTTGCGCATCAAAACCCGTTTGCGTGGTTTGTCCGCTAAGCCAATAGGCACCACTCAACAATAAAGCAACAATCAGATTCTTCAAAAGCATGTGCCTGTTTTACTGCTTAATAACTAAGCGTTACATTCGTTTTATTAATAATAAAATAAATGTCGTGCGTAGGGCGCATTTCCTGAGGCATGTATTTGTTCTCGCTTGCAGGTATACGCAGTATGTACTTGTTGTCAAACTCCGCAATTTTATAAGCGGTATAATTGTTTAGTTGCTGCCGCTTTGTATCCCTCGAATCAAAGGTGGAAATACCATAAGGCCAGTTAGCTTCTTTGCTGTACACCAGTATATCTTCATACTCGTTGCCTACCTGGCCTTTAATAGTAGAAGTAAAGCCGCTATTGGCTAAGTCAAACGTGCTGTACATTCCCCCGGTAGAAACGATAGTGGCTTTAATGCCCCTGTTGGAGTAAGTTTTACTTTGTTCGCCGGCAGGGCTTGCACCTGTTTGGCCAATAACAAAGTAGAAGTCGTAGTCAGCACGCATGTTGGCGGGCATGTGCTTGTTTTCGGCAGCAGGTACCTTCAGCAGGTATTTGCCATCAAACTCTGCAACTTTGTAAACAACATAATCGTTCATTCTGGTTCTTACTTCATCGCGCGCATCAAGTGTTGCAATGCCGGCAGGCCAGCCACCTTCTTTAGCATACTTAATAATGTTGTAGTAATCTGCACCTGCTACTTTTTTAATGGCGCTAACAGCCTCATCTGTTCCTTCAATATCGTAAGTAGAATACAGGTCGCCGGAGTCGGTTATCTTCATGCGTTGCCCTTTATTACCACTACCGGTGCCTACGGGGGCGCTGTAGGCTTGCACGCCGCTTTTACCAATTACAAAGTAAAAGTCGTGCGTGCTTTGCATGTTCTGGGGCATAGCCTTGTTTTCACTAGCCGGTATTCTTAATAAGTACCGGTCATCAAATTCGGCCACTTTGTAAACAACGTAGTCGTTAATTTTTGAGCGCAGGTTATTACGGCCGTCAAGGTTGTTAATGCCCGCCGGCCAGTAGCTTTCATGGCTGTATTTTACAATATCGCTGAATTCGGCTGCTGAAACAGCCAGCACCACCGCTGTTTTAGCGCCGGTGTTATCGTTGTCGTCCCAATCAAAAGTGGAGTAAAGTTCCCCGCTATCGGTAATCTTCATGCGCTGGGCGGTGTTGCCGGTTTGCGCTTCAATAGAATAACCGGCAATTATTAGCACTAATGCTAATAGAGATTTAATACGTTTCATGCTGCTGCTTTGTGCTGTAAAGTAAAAAAACTGTTGATAACCCTCTTAATGCGCAGGTTCTTATAATTCCATAAAAAAGTTTGGAGTTTAGGAAACATTACCTAAAATTGCAGTGTTATCGACAACGATTTATTCTCCGATAATCGTTTAGTTCCGACAAACTTTACTGTTAATACTCCGAGAAACGATAAATACTTTATTAAACCATGCGCCTTAGCGCAATAGTTTTCATGACTTTTAATCATTCCAATACAACTTCATTATTCTCACCAAACCGTATTCCATGTACGATATTCTTCAATTGAACGACATGATCCTCCCCGAACTGCGGGAGATTGCCGAAAAGCTCAAAATCAAAGGAGCTGACAAATCTGATAAGCAAAACCTCATTTTAAAAATACTCGATGCCCAGGCGCTTAGCCCCGAAGCACAAGCTGCGGCCGAAGACACCCCAAAGGATAAGGACAAAAAGCGCACCCGCACCCGCAAACCCATTGACCCTGATTTAAAGGGCAAAAAGGCGGAGAAGGAAGAGCCTGCCGAAGAAGAAAAGGTAGAACCTGCCTATACCGCCCCTGTGAAAAAAGAAGAACCGGTTACCGTTAACGAGGACCCTTCCTTTGTAAATAACGACCGCAGCAATGGCAACAACAATAACCATAATAACAACGATAATAACGGTGGCAGCGAAGAAGGAAGAACACAGGACGACAGAGGCAAAAAGGAAATTTTTAGTGTAGAGGCTGATGCTATTATTGAAGGCGAAGGCGTGCTGGAAATGATGCCTGATGGCTATGGTTTCCTGCGTTCGTCTGACTACAGCTACCTTTCTTCACCCGATGATATTTATGTATCTCCATCGCAGATTAAACTGTTTGGTTTAAAAACCGGCGATACTGTAAGCGGCCTGATACGCCCGCCCAAACAAGGCGAAAAGTACTTTGCTCTGTTAAAGGTAGACACCATTAACGGTCGTACGCCTGAAGAAATCCGCGACCGCGTTTCTTTCGACTACCTTACCCCTCTTTTCCCCTTCGAAAAACTGAATCTTTTCGATTCGCCAACCAACATGACCACCCGTATTATTGACCTGTTTACGCCAATAGGTAAGGGCCAACGGGGTATGATTGTATCGCAACCTAAAACAGGTAAAACCACCATACTTAAGGAAATTGCCAACGCCATTGCCACCAACCACCCGGAAGTTTACCTTATCGTTCTGTTGATAGACGAACGCCCAGAGGAAGTTACGGATATGGAGCGCAGTGTTAAAGGCGAGGTTATTGCCTCTACCTTTGATGAGCCTGCGGAAAAGCACGTAAAGGTGAGCGGCATTGTGCTGCAAAAAGCCAAGCGTTTGGTGGAGTGCGGCCACGATGTGGTGATATTGCTGGATTCTATAACCCGTTTGGCGCGTGCGCACAACACGGTAGCTCCTGCCTCGGGCAAGGTGTTATCAGGTGGTGTAGAGGCTAATGCCATGCAAAAGCCTAAGCAATTCTTTGGCGCTGCCCGTAAAATTGAAAACGGCGGCTCATTAACCATAATCGCAACAGCCCTGGTTGATACCGGCTCTAAGATGGATGAGGTGATTTTTGAAGAATTTAAAGGAACCGGCAACATGGAGTTGCAGCTGGAGCGCAAGCTTAGCAACAAGCGTGTTTACCCGGCTATCGATATCGTTTCTTCTTCTACCCGCCGCGACGACCTGTTGCTGGGCAAGGAAGTGGTAAAACGTATGTATGTGCTGCGTAACCACATTGCGGATATGACTGCCGAGGAGGCCATGAACTTCCTGAAACAGCAAATGAATGGCACTAAGAGCAATGAGGAATTCCTGGTTGCCATGAATAACTAAAAGAGCATAATGCAGGGAAGCAGGATGCCGCAACAGGCCTAAGCTTCCTTATATTTTGAGTTAATCGCCGGTTTTGACCGAAAAAGGGCCTTAAAACCCTATGAAATAAGCAATTTAGGGTTGCATTTGTAAGAAATTGGAATACTTTTGCCGTCCCTTTAACGAAAAGAAATAAGTTTATAGTATGAAACGGACATTTCAACCAAGCCGCAGAAAGAGAAAAAATAAACACGGCTTCAGAGAAAGAATGAGCACCAAAAATGGAAGAAAAGTTCTTGCACGGAGAAGATCACGCGGAAGAAAGAAACTCAGCGTTTCAGACGAGAAGAAGCTTAAGTAGTTCTTCGCAGGCACCGGCGTACGAGGCATTTGACCTTGCCAGGCTAAAGGGCAAAACTACCTTTTGCACTGCCGAAAAGCTGAAGAGCAAAAAACTGATAGAACAACTATTTAAAGAGGGTAAATCTGTTTCTCATAACGGATTTACCCTCGTTTATTTATTTACGCCGCTTAACTGCCTGTACCCTGCCCAGGCGGGGTTCTCGGTACCCAAAAAGAGCTTTAAACATGCTGTAGACCGCAACCGCATTAAGCGTTTGCTGCGCGAAGCTTACCGTACGCAAAAATTACCCCTTTACGAAAAACTGGTGGGAGGTAAAAAGCAGGCCGCCTTAATGTGGGTTTACAAAGGCCGCGAACTGCCCGATTACAATAAAGTGCAGAAAGAGGTGCAATTTTGCCTTAAGAAGTTATTATGAAAAACCCTTTGGGCTGGCTGTTAATCGGCATTATCAAATTCTACAAAATATTTATCTCGCCATTGCTGCCGCCTAGTTGCCGCTATACACCAACCTGTAGCGAGTACGGACTGCAGGCTATAAAAAAATATGGCCCCTTTAAAGGAGGCTGGCTGGCACTTAAACGCATAAGCCGCTGTCATCCCTGGGGCGGACATGGGTACGACCCCGTGCCATAGCTATTAAAAGAACGCTTAGCAGGAGATAGCAGGCTTTCATAGTTACTTCTCTTGCAATTAGCCATTCTATAATGGTGTCCACTTAAAAATTCATAAAGCCCTTTTCACGGGGAGCAACAATTTCAGTAAGTGACCGTTAAAAATTATGTTTACCGAGAGTTAATTACCTAAATACCGGGATGAAGCGATTAAAGCGATTTTTTGTACCTGTCAGCGTTTTGGCCGTGCTGTTTTCTGCACTGGCTTTTTCTACGGCTTACAGCGACTTCGAGATAAAAAAGAACCTCGACATTTTTACTACCCTTTACAAGGAACTGAATACCTATTACGTCGATACCCTGAACCCCGATAAGTTGATGCGCTCGGGTATCAGCGATATGCTGGAAGGCTTAGACCCTTATACAGATTTTATACCCGAAGAGGACATGGAAGATTACCGCACGCAAACCACCGGCAAATACGGTGGCATTGGTGCAGTTATCGGCACAAAGGGAGATTGGGTAATTGTAACGGAGCCTTACGAGGGTTTTCCGGCAGATAAGGCAGGCCTGCGCGCCGGCGACCGCATTATTGAAGTGGATGGCAAAAGCGCTAAAAACTATCGTACCGACCAGGTAAGTGCCATGCTGAAAGGCAAACCCGGCACCGAAGTAAAGGTAAAAGTAATGCGCCCCAAGGCTGATGGCAGCGAAGAAGAGTTGAACGTTACCATGCAGCGAATGGAGATTAAAATTAAGAACGTGCCATACTACGGTATGGTAGGCGATGGCGTTGGCTACATACGCCTTAGCAGTTTTACTGACCGTGCCGGCGCTGAAGTAAAAAATGCCCTGCAATCTTTAGAGGCAAAAGGGAAACTGAAAGGGGTAATATTAGACCTGCGCGGCAACCCCGGTGGCTTATTGAACGAAGCTATTAATGTAGCCAATGTGTTTATTGATAAGAACCGCGAGATAGTATCTACCAAAGGCAAAACCGATGAGTGGAATAAATTGTACTACACCCTTAATGATGCCGTAGACACCAAACTTAACATGGTGGTGCTGGCAGATGGCGGCTCAGCTTCGGCGGCAGAAATTGTTTCGGGCAGCCTGCAGGATTATGACCGTGCTGTTATCATCGGCCAAAAAACGTTTGGTAAGGGCCTGGTGCAAAGCACACATAGCCTGCCTTATGGGGCTAAACTTAAAGTAACCACTGCCAAGTATTACATTCCTTCAGGGCGTTGCATACAGGCAATTAACTATGCCGAGCGTAACCCCGATGGCAGTGTTAAGCACATACCCGACTCGTTAAAAGTGGCTTTTAAAACAACTAATGGCCGCCAGGTTTGGGATGGAGGCGGTATTGACCCTGATGTGGTAATGGAGCCTGAGCGTTTGAGCAACATTTCTATCAGCCTGTTAAGCAAGAACCTGATTTTTGAATACGCTAATGAGTACCGCATGAAGCACGATAAAATTGCGGAGGCCAAAGTGTTTACCATAAGCGATGCCGAATACCAGGAGTTTATGAATTGGGTAGCCAAAAAAGACTATGGCTACAGCACCCAAAGCGAAAAAGCCTTTGAGCAGTTAAAAGCAATTGTAGGTAAGGAAAAGTACATTGACAGTACGGATGCCGATTTAGAAGCAATGCGCAAAACCCTTATGCACGATAAGGAGAACGACCTGATAAAAGAAAAGGCGCAGTTAAAGAGTTTATTGGAGGAAGAAATTGTTGCCCGTTATTACCTGGGCACAGGCCGCATTGAATCATCTTTAAAAGATGACAAGGAGTTGAAGAAAGCAATTGAAGTGCTTAATGATGAGCAACGTGTAAAAACCATTTTGGCTAAGAAGTAACAGCAGAAACAATGACCAAACGGATTATAAAAATTATTGCAGTAGCTGTAGTGCTTGTAGGCAGTTTTGCCTTTGCGGCCGACCGCTATTTTGTGGTATCAAAAAATATTGATGTGTTCTCCTCGCTGTATTCCGAGGTTAACATGTATTACGTTGATGATGTGGAGCCATCTAAACTAATGCGTGCCTGTGTGGATGGCATGCTTAAAACGCTGGACCCATTTACCAACTATTTTTCTGAATCGCAGATTGAAAGTGCGCGCATTCAGCAGGGTGGAAAGTTTGGTGGCCTGGGTATTGAAACCAAAATAATGAATGGCTACCCGGTTATTACCGCAGTATGGAAAAACCAGCCGGCCGATAAGTCAGGCATTAAGGTGGGCGATGTAATTAAGTCTATTGACGGTAACAGCACTAAGGATAGAAAGCAGGAGGAGATTGATAAGTTTTTGATAGGCGAACCCAAAAGCATGGTTAACCTGGTGCTGGAGCGTAAAACATCGGCTACTGAAACAAAATCCTTAACCATTTCACTGGCCCGCGAGGAAATTCAGGAAAGCAATGTGCCATTTTACGGCATGGTAACACCTGAGGTGGGCTGCATTAAGCTGGAAATTTTTAATGAGAACGCCGGCAAGGATGTAAAGGATGCCTTTGACAGTTTAAAGCGCGCCAACCCCGGTATGAAGGGCATTATACTTGACCTGCGCAGCAACCCGGGCGGCTTGTTAGTGGAGGCCGTTAACATCGTAAACGTGTTTGTAGATAAAAACGAGTTGGTAGTAAATACCAAGGGTAAAGTTGATGAGTGGAACAACACCTTTAAAACCCTTAACGACCCCAGCGATTTAAAAATGCCGGTGGCCGTACTCACTAACTCTATGTCGGCTTCTGCTTCTGAAATCGTTTCGGGCAGCCTGCAGGATTATGACCGCGCCGTTATTATAGGGCAAAAAACCTATGGCAAGGGACTGGTGCAGGTAACCAAACCGCTTTCGTACAACACTATTTTAAAAGTAACCACCGCTAAGTATTATATTCCTTCAGGCCGTTGTATACAGGCTTTAAACTATGCCGAGCGTAACCCCGATGGAAGTGTTAAGCGCATACCCGATTCGCTTAAGGTGGCATTTGAAACCAAAAACGGCCGCCGGGTTTGGGATGGTGGCGGCGTAGACCCTGATATTGTTTTACCTAAGCCCGAACACAGCAAAATTGCCGAAAGCCTTGCAGAGGCTAATGTAATTTTCGATTACGTAACTTTATTTACGTTAGTACACCCCACCATTGATGACCCTGCCAGCTTTAAACTTACCGACCGTGAGTTTGTTGACTTTGTAGCCTTTGCAAAAGACCGCGAATGGAAACACCAAAGCGAAAGCGAGGAAAAGCTGGAAGCGCTTAAAGCAGCTGCTGAAGATGAAAAGTACTTTGATGCCATTAAAGCGCAGTACGATGCGGTTAAGAAAAAGCTGGAACACAGTAAGGAACAGGATTTACTAAAGCAGAAAGACGAGCTTATAGTAATACTGGAAAATGAAATTGTGGGCCGTTATTACTATGCCTATGGCAAAGTGAAAAAGAGTTACCAGAACGACCCTGAAGTTACCCGCGCCATACAGGTGTTAGGCGACCAGCAACAATACACCGGTATATTAACCGCTAAAAAATAACAGCGCAAGGGTCCGTTACGGGCCCTTTTTCTTTGCGCAGGTATTCTAATTGCCCTCTTTTATATTTGTGCTAAAGCCAGCCCATGAAACACTTTTTTGCAGCGGCACTTGCGTTTATGTGTGTCACCTTACAAGCGCAGGATGCAAAGGATTTTGCCACGATACACATCTTCTTCAAAGATTTCAGCAGCTATTTGGGTAGCATGAATGCGCAAAGCTTTCCGGTTACTATCAATGGCAATCCTGTTTGCGAGTTGGGCAAATTCGATTTAGTGAACTATAAAATCCGCTCCGAAGGCAACATGCTGGTTGAAGTGGGTATGGAAGACATCAGCGATAAAGTAAACCTAACGGTAGAGCATGGCAAGGAGTACTTTGTTGCAGTAAGCATGCGCATTAAGCTGCCATTTAAGTTTATGGTGTTTGAGGTAAACGCTGAGGAAGCCGCTAAAATTTACAAAAGCCGTAAGGACCTTAAGCCATTTCCGCTGGAGGAAAGCAAAAGCCACCCGGTAAGCATACAAAAAAAGGAAGGGGTTGCCACCAATGCTAAATCCGGTTCCGGCTTTTTAGTTTCGGCAGATGGTTACATTGCTACCAATTATCATGTAATTGAAGGCGGCACCAAAATTACGGTGAAGGGAATTGGTGGGGATTTCAGCACTCCCCTGGCGGCGGATGTGGTGCTAAAAGACGAGAACAACGACCTGGCACTATTAAAACTCAAAAATCAAAACATAAAATTCGATAGCCTTCCCTACTCTTTCAAAAGCGGCTCTGCTGAAACAGGGGAAGACGTTTTTATACTGGGCTATCCTTTAAAAGAGGTAATGGGGGAAGAGGTTAAACTAACCACCGGTGTGGTTAGTTCCAAAACCGGGTACCAGGGCAGTATATCCTCGTACCAGGTGTCGGCACCGGCACAACCCGGCAACAGCGGAGGCCCTTTGTTTGACAAGAATGGTAATTTGTTGGGGGTGGTAAATGCAAAAATGGGCTCTGCTGAAAATGTAACCTACGGTGTTAAGGTTAACTACGTAAAAGCTTTACTTGAAATGACGGATAGCCCTGTACAGGCAGGTGCAAAAGATAAATTAGCCGGCATGCCCTTAAGCGAACAGATAAAGAAATTAAATAAGGTGGTTTATATAATTGAAGTGGATGCAGAGTAGGGCCCTGTAGCAGACTTACTACCCCACCAGCTCCTTTTCTTTCTGAAGTAATCCCTTTTCCAACAGATACTCGGCTATTTGCACAGCATTAGTTGCTGCGCCTTTCCTTAGGTTATCGCTAACAATCCAGCAATTCAGGGTGTTGGGCTGGCTTTCATCGCGGCGCAGTCGGCCTACAAAGGTGTCATCCTTATCATGCGCCAATATAGGCATGGGGTATTTCAGGTTTTTTACGTCGTCGTAAACAACTACTCCCGGCGCATTTTCTAAAACATTACGCACTTCGTTAATGTCAAAGTCCTTTTCAAATTCAATGTTCACGCTTTCGCTGTGGCCGCCCACAACGGGCACGCGCACCGTAGTAGCTGTAACGCGTATGCTGTCATCGCCCATTATCTTTTTGGTTTCGTTAACCATCTTCATTTCCTCCTTGGTGTAGCCGTTATCCATAAACACATCTATGTGCGGCAGCAGGTTCAGGTCAATTTGGTAAGGGTAAGCCTTTTGGCCTTCTGTCTTATTGCGTTCGCTAAAAAGCTGGTCTACAGCCTTTTTGCCGGTGCCGGTAACGCTTTGGTAGGTGCTTACCACCACCCGCTTAATCCTGTATTTGTCATGCAGGGGCTTTAGCACCACCACCATTTGAATAGTGGAACAGTTGGGGTTGGCGATTATTTTGTCCGTGGCCTTTAAAATATGGGCGTTTACCTCTGGCACTACAAGCGGAATATTGGGCTCCATACGCCATGCGCTGGAGTTATCAATTACCGTACAACCTATGGCTGCAAATTTCGGTGCCAGCTCCTTAGAGGTTGAACCGCCGGCGGAGAAAATGGCAACATCGGGCTTTTGAGCAAGGGCGGTTTCCCAACTTACCACAGGGTAGTCTTTGCCCTTGAATTTCACCGGTTTACCAATGGATTTTTCCGAAGCTACGGGTAATAATTCAGTAACAGGGAAATTTCTTTCTTCTAAAACCTGCAACATTTTGCTGCCAACCAGGCCGGTGGCGCCAACTACGGCTACTTTCATTTTTTGGGGATTGAGCCCGCGAAGTAAAGGCAGTTTGTATGATGTTGAAAATCTTTTCAATAAAATTTCTTGCATCTGCATAAAAAGGGCTTGTAAAAAACAACCACAGCGCCCTTTATGTCATCTTATTACAAACACTAAAATTCCCTTTTATTCGCTATGGCTAAATGCCCTTGAAAGAAGGAAACTTTAAATTTTTGAGAGGTTTGACAAATTCCTTTAAAATCTATATTTTAACAGGTTCAAAACACACGCTACCTACATGAAAAAACTATACGCACTTGGTTTCCTGGCCTCCCTGGCGCTGGGTGTCTCTTCGCAGGCATTGTTTAATAATAACGGCGCCGATATTTATGTGAAGGATGGCGGTTTTATGATTGTAAAAACCAACTCGCTGTATAACACCCAGGTAGCAGGTAATGGTATTATTGATAATGCAGGCACTATTGTGGTGGAAGGCAATGTTACTAACGACGGTAACATAAACGCCGCCGGCGATACTATTCGCCTTTCAGGCAACTGGGTAAATAACAACGCCTACGCCGGTGCCAATAGTTGGGTAGATATGTATGGCGGCAACCAACAGATAACCGGTACCGCTGTTACCACCTTTAACAACCTGAATTTGGGTGGCGGTAGCGTAGTGAAACGCCAAACTATAAATGCAGTTACTACCGGAACATTGGCCCTTAACAGTGCTGAACTGGCAACTGACGTAAATGAAATGTTGGTGAGCAATACCAGCACGGGAGCAATTACCTGGAGTAGCGGTTTTGTTAGTTCTTTAGGCGCAGGCAAACTATCGCGCGCCACTAACGCAACCGGCGCCTACACTTACCCTACCGGTTCTCCATCCTATAACAATCCTCCATCCATTTACCGCCCATTGCAAATGCAGCCGGCTTCGTCAGCAGCAAACGTTTACGGCGCAATGGTAGTTAAAGGCGATGCCACCAATGATGGCTACGATGTTACAACGGTTGATGACCTTTTATGTAAGGTAAACCCTAACTTTTATCACCGCCTTTACCATGCCAATGGCAATGATGCTATGGCTTTGACGATGTTTTACGACCCAACTGTTGATGGCGACTGGAGCGACCAGGGTCACTGGGATGCCCCTAACCGTTGGAATTACGTGGGTGCGGCCACTGCAGGTAGCGGACTTGGTTTTTCATCAGTATCAGTTGGCGGTGTAAGTGATTTTCAGCCGGAGCCTTTTGCTTTGGCGCGTAAAAAATTTACAGTTAATGCAGGCCCCGATGTTGACCTGGTATTAGGCCAATCAACCACTTTTAGCCCAACCAATACCGCCTTAAATGTTCAATCGTTTACCTGGACCCCCGATGCCACTTTAAACTGCGGCAACTGCGAAAAACCGGATGCTACGCCAACAACCACAACGCAATATTTGATAACTGTTGAAGACGATGCCGGATGTAAGGTATCTGATTCGCTTATCGTAAGAGTAAGTTCGCCCGAGTTGCTTATACCAACCGCCTTTTCCCCTAATGGCGACGGCGTAAACGATAAGTTCAGAGTATTGAATAAGGATGTGATTAAACTGGACCTCCAGATTTTTAACCGCTGGGGCGAGTTGGTGTATGAAACCACTGACCCGCTTGAAGGTTGGGATGGAGTTTTTAAAGGCATGGAGCAGGAGCTGGGTGTGTATGTATGGAAGTGCGACTACATCCTTAACGGACAAACAAAAATTAAAAGCGCTAAGGGCAATGTAACCCTGATGCGATAAACACACTGCTGATAATATATTAATTTTTATTTCTATTTTAATACTACCCTGATGAAGAAAAGTTTTCTCTTTTCGCTGTGCATTGCTGTCTTCTTTACTGCTTTTTCGCAGAACAAAAACGTTGGTATAGGCACTACTACGCCTGATGCCAGCGCCATTTTAGATATGGTGACCAATAATAAAGGTTTATTGGTGCCAAGGCTTACTACTGCCGAACGTTTGGCCATTGCAACGCCTGCCAACGCTTTGCTGGTATATGATACAGATTTAAAGTGTTTTTATTACAACGATGTAAACGTGTGGAAATCGCTTTGCAACCAGGGCGGTGGTAGCCAGGGCCCAACAGGTGCAACAGGCGTAACCGGTGCACAGGGCAATACAGGGCCTGCCGGCCCTGCAGGAGCAACGGGCGCTACCGGTGCACAAGGCTCCCCCGGCAACGACGGTGTAGGTATTGTTAGCATAGTTGATAATGGCAACGGAACCATGACCATTTTCCTGAGCGATAACACCTCAGCAACAATAAATGTGCAGGGCCCAACCGGCCCTACAGGTCCGCAAGGTTCACCTGGCGCAACCGGTGCAGTGGGTGCAACAGGCCCACAAGGTGCAACCGGTGATACGGGCCCTCAGGGCTTACAAGGCCCAACGGGTCCACAAGGTTTACAAGGTCCTACAGGCGATACCGGCCCACAAGGCATACAGGGTGTAACCGGCGCCGATGGAGCAACAGGCCCGCAAGGTGCAACTGGTGATACAGGTCCGCAAGGTTTACAAGGCCCGACAGGTGATACTGGCCCACAAGGCATTCAGGGTGTTACAGGCGTTGACGGTGCAACAGGCCCGCAGGGTGCAACCGGCGACACAGGTCCTCAGGGTTTACAAGGCCCAACCGGCCCACAAGGTGACACTGGTGCACAAGGTTTACAAGGTCCAACAGGCGACACTGGTCCACAAGGTATTCAGGGTGTAACCGGTGCTGACGGTGCAACGGGCCCACAGGGTGCAACTGGTGATACAGGTCCTCAGGGCTTACAAGGCGCCACAGGTGATACTGGCCCACAAGGCATTCAAGGTGTAACCGGTCCGCAAGGTGATACTGGTGCCCAAGGTTTACAAGGCCCAACAGGCGATACCGGCCCTCAGGGCTTACAAGGTGTTACTGGCGCTGACGGTGCAACAGGCCCACAGGGCTTACAAGGTGTTACTGGTGCAACAGGCGATACAGGCCCGCAAGGTATTCAGGGTGTTACTGGCGCTGACGGTGCAACAGGCCCACAAGGTGCAACCGGTGATACAGGTCCGCAAGGTGTACAAGGCCCAACTGGCGACACAGGTCCACAAGGTATTCAGGGTGTAACCGGCGCTGACGGTGCAACAGGCCCGCAGGGTGCAACTGGTCCGCAAGGTGCAACTGGTGATACAGGTCCTCAGGGCTTACAAGGTGTTACTGGCGCAACAGGCGATACAGGTCCGCAAGGTATTCAAGGTGTAACCGGTCCACAAGGAGATACCGGTGTTCAAGGCGCAACAGGTGACACAGGCCCTCAAGGCATTCAAGGTATAACCGGTCCACAAGGTGATACTGGTGCACAAGGTTTACAAGGTCCAACAGGTGATACAGGTCCACAAGGTATTCAGGGTGTAACCGGCGCTGACGGTGCAACAGGCCCGCAAGGTGCAACCGGTGACACAGGCCCTCAGGGCTTACAAGGTGTAACCGGTCCACAAGGTGATATTGGTGCCCAAGGTTTGCAAGGCCCAACAGGCGACACTGGTCCACAAGGTATTCAGGGTGTAACCGGCGCTGACGGTGCAACAGGCCCTCAGGGTTTACAAGGCCCGACAGGCGATACTGGTCCGCAAGGTATTCAAGGTGTGACTGGTGCAGATGGAGCGACAGGCCCTCAAGGTGCAACCGGTGACACAGGTCCTCAGGGATTACAAGGGCCAACAGGCGACACTGGTCCACAAGGTATTCAGGGTGTGACTGGTGCAGATGGAGCGACAGGCCCTCAAGGTGCAACCGGTGACACAGGTCCTCAGGGATTACAAGGCCCAACAGGCGACACTGGTCCACAAGGTATTCAGGGTGTGACTGGTGCAGATGGAGCGACAGGCCCTCAGGGTTTACAAGGCCCAACAGGCGACACTGGTCCGCAAGGTATTCAGGGTGTAACCGGCGCAACAGGTGACACAGGCCCTCAAGGCATTCAAGGTGTAACCGGTCCACAAGGTGATACTGGTGCACAAGGTTTACAAGGTCCAACAGGTGATACAGGCCCACAAGGCATCCAGGGTGTTACCGGTGCTGATGGTGCAACAGGTCCACAAGGTGCAACTGGTGATACAGGTCCGCAAGGTGTACAAGGCCCAACTGGCGACACCGGCGCTCAAGGTATTCAGGGCGTAACCGGGGCTGATGGCGCAACAGGCCCTCAAGGTGCTACCGGAGATACAGGCCCTCAGGGCTTACAAGGTGTAACCGGCGCTGACGGTGCAACAGGCCCACAGGGTGCAACTGGTGACACAGGTCCGCAAGGTTTACAAGGCCCAACTGGCGACACAGGCGCGCAAGGTCCACAAGGCATACAAGGTGTAACCGGTGACACAGGTCCTCAGGGCTTACAAGGCGCCACAGGTGATACTGGCCCACAAGGCATTCAAGGTGTAACCGGTCCACAAGGTGATACTGGTGCACAAGGTTTACAAGGTCCAACAGGTGATACAGGCCCACAAGGTATTCAGGGTGTGACTGGTGCTGATGGTGCAACAGGCCCACAAGGTGCAACTGGTGATACTGGCCCACAAGGTATTCAAGGTGTAACCGGTCCACAAGGTGATACTGGTGCTCAAGGTTTACAAGGTGCAACAGGTGACACAGGTCCTCAGGGTTTACAAGGCCCAACCGGCCCACAAGGTGACACTGGTGCACAAGGTTTACAAGGTGCAACAGGCGATACAGGTCCACAAGGTATTCAGGGTGTAACCGGCGCTGACGGTGCAACAGGCCCGCAGGGTGCAACCGGCGACACAGGTCCTCAGGGTTTACAAGGCCCGACAGGTGATACTGGCCCACAAGGCATTCAAGGTGTAACCGGTCCGCAAGGTGATACTGGTGCCCAAGGTTTGCAAGGCCCAACAGGCGACACTGGCCCACAAGGTATTCAGGGCGTAACCGGTGCTGATGGTGCAACAGGTCCACAAGGTGCAACTGGTGATACAGGTCCTCAGGGTTTACAAGGCCCAACCGGCGATACCGGCCCACAAGGCATTCAAGGCAACACAGGCGACACAGGCGCGCAAGGTCCACAAGGCATACAAGGTGTAACCGGTCCTCAAGGAGATACCGGCCCACAAGGTATTCAGGGCGTAACCGGCGCTGACGGTGCAACAGGCCCACAGGGTGCAACTGGTGATACAGGTCCTCAGGGCTTACAAGGCCCGACAGGCGACACAGGTCCGCAAGGTATTCAAGGCAACACAGGCGCGCAAGGTCCACAAGGCATAAAAGGTGCAACAGGTGACACAGGTCCCCAAGGCATTCAAGGTCCAACTGGTGATACAGGTCCGCAAGGTTTACAGGGCCCGACAGGCGACACTGGTCCGCAAGGTATTCAAGGCAACACTGGTGCTACGGGTGACACAGGTCCCCAAGGTATTCAAGGTGTAACCGGTCCTCAAGGTATTCAAGGTGTAACCGGTCCTCAAGGAGATACCGGTGCTCAAGGCCCAACAGGCGACACAGGCGCGCAAGGTCCACAAGGCATACAAGGTGTAACCGGTCCTCAAGGAGATACCGGCCCACAAGGTATTCAGGGCGTAACCGGCGCTGACGGTGCAACAGGCCCACAGGGTATTCAGGGCGTTACTGGGGCAACTGGCGACACAGGTGCCCAAGGTCCTCAGGGCATTCAAGGCATTACTGGTGCAACCGGTGACACAGGTCCTCAGGGCTTACAAGGTGTTACTGGCGCAACAGGCGATACAGGTCCACAAGGTATTCAGGGTGTAACCGGTGCTGACGGTGCAACAGGCCCACAGGGTGCAACTGGTGATACAGGTCCTCAGGGCTTACAAGGCCCGACAGGCGACACAGGTCCGCAAGGTATTCAAGGCATTACTGGTGCAACCGGTGATACAGGCGCGCAGGGTCCACAAGGCATTCAGGGTGTAACAGGCCCTCAAGGAGATACAGGTGCACAAGGCCCACAAGGCGTTACTGGTGCAACCGGTGACACAGGCGCACAGGGTCCTCAAGGTATACAGGGTGCAACAGGCCCGCAAGGTCCAACTGGTGATACTGGCGCCACAGGTCCACAAGGAGATACTGGAGCACAAGGCCCACAAGGCATTCAAGGCGTTACTGGTGCAACCGGTGACACAGGCGCGCAGGGTCCCCAAGGCATTCAAGGTGTAACTGGCCCGCAAGGTGACACAGGTGCCCAAGGTCCACAAGGCATACAAGGTGTAACCGGTGCTGACGGTGCAACAGGCCCGCAGGGTGCAACCGGTGACACAGGTCCCCAGGGTATTCAGGGTGTTACTGGCGCAACAGGCGATACAGGCGCGCAGGGTCCCCAAGGCATTCAGGGTGTAACAGGCCCGCAAGGTGCAACTGGCGATACAGGTGCGCAAGGACCTCAGGGTATTCAGGGCGTGACAGGCGCCACAGGTCCACAAGGAGATACTGGAGCACAAGGCCCACAGGGTATTCAGGGCGTTACTGGTGCAACCGGTGACACAGGCGCGCAGGGTCCCCAAGGCATTCAGGGTGTAACAGGCCCGCAAGGTGCAACTGGCGATACAGGTGCGCAAGGCCCTCAGGGTATTCAGGGCGTTACTGGTGCAACCGGTGATACAGGCGCGCAGGGTCCCCAAGGCATTCAGGGTGTAACAGGCCCTCAAGGTGCCACCGGTGATACAGGCGCGCAGGGTCCCCAAGGCATTCAGGGTGTAACAGGCCCTCAAGGTGTAACCGGTGATACAGGTGCGCAGGGTCCCCAAGGCATTCAAGGTGTAACTGGCCCGCAAGGTGACACAGGTGCCCAAGGTCCACAAGGCATACAAGGTGTAACCGGCGATACAGGTGCGCAAGGCCCTCAGGGTATTCAGGGCGTTACTGGTGCAACCGGCGATACAGGCGCGCAGGGTCCCCAAGGCATTCAGGGTGTAACAGGCCCGCAAGGTGCAACTGGCGATACAGGTGCGCAAGGCCCTC
>WBZM01000095.1_pt1 | contig 129452 bp, 100 predicted proteins | sample 5204271 | NCBI WGS metagenome assembly WBZM01 (sample SAMN12344346, study PRJNA552823) | activated sludge metagenome | biome: Activated sludge suspended growth; feature: Nitrification reactor; material: Wastewater; isolation source: activated sludge from nitrification reactor of wastewater... | reverse complement strand
AAAAACATATGAAGTCAGTTCCGAAAAAATTTTGTTAAATTTTTGCTTCTGAATTTGTTCCCCCATGCCTTGCACACTTTCTATTTTATCTAAATTGTTTATTTTTTCAATAACTTCTTTCAGCCCATCATGGAAAATTTTTAAATTTTCGATTTTATCTTTCAGTTCAGAGACTAATTGCGATTGCTGACTAATTTGATTTGCCTGATTTTGCGCGCTTTGAATCAAACTGAACTCAAACTTCCTAGAAAACAATTCTTCTACGTTGAAATATCTTTCCAAGTCATCCAAAATCATTTTGACTTCGGTATTTCCTACAAGTTGCTTGTCTCGCTGAACAGATTCTTTGCTTGAGGATTCTATTAAATCATCAAATTTTGTGCCTTTGTACGTATTTAAAATGCTCGCCAATGCCTCCAATTTGCCTTTTTCTTTTTCTTGAATAGCCTTTAGGTCTCCTTTTTGCTTAATATCTGTAATTTGAGCGTTTTTATCAGAGATCTGAAATGATAGCAAAGCGATAGAGTCCCGTAGCTTTTTGAATTGTGCATCAACTGTGTTCTTTTCTTCTTTAAATTTTTTTAATTTTGATAATTCAGATCGCAACTGTTTGATGGTATCATTCAAAGTCATACCAGTTTCTTCTATTATACGTAAATTATCCTTAATAAGGTCATTTTGCAATTGAAGGGTTTTTTCCAGGCTATCAATGACAACCGCCTGCTTTGCGACTTTATCAAAGCAATCCTGCTGTGAATATGCAACTGAAACTCCGCACAAAATTGCTGCTAAAACTAATAAATTATTCATATTTTTACTGTTTATTGAAATAATTATAAGCAGCATTGGCATCAGCATTGAGTTTATCTAGTAGTCTTCGATATTCATCACGGAAATTAGAAACCTTGTAAGTATCCTCATCCATGGCATCAATTTCGCCCTTTAAAAGGTCGTAGAGATTGTTTTTGTAATCTTTTTGCGAGTTGTAATTTTCATACATGCCAGACCAATGTATGATCTTCCCATTCAAATATCTTGTGTGTGCATCAAACAATACCTGTGGGATTTCTTTTAATTTATCTTTTAAGCGAGTATCATTTTTGACGTATTCGTTTTCCATGCCGTTGTTCAAATAGGTTGCAGCTTGCTGAAGTTTGCTTTGTACCTCAGAAACAGGAAAGGTAGAAGATAAGTCATTAATTAAATAAGAGAAATCATAACAATCAGAGATAAACTTAGCAATTTCGTCGTACTTGGAAAAAATGCTTTTTATCTTTTTAAAGTTTTTATCCACAGGACTGTTTGCTTCAAGCATTCCCGTTTGATTGCCTTGTTTTTGTAATTCTCTATATTCGCTGCGGATAAATTTTAAGTCCTCAAGCTCCCATCTAGTTGAGCGAAACACAAAGAACGCTTGAGCGATAAATTTTTCGGCGTAAGCGGAATACAATTGCTTTTCGTAAAACTCTTTGTTTAGACTATTCCCAAGACTATCGGCTTTATCTTTGCCAAGACGATTTTCAGCGAAGTAAGTATTTATATGATACGTTACTTCGTCGTAATATGCTTTGCAAATGACTAATCCTGGCTTTCCTTTGAGCATTTCTATTTCCTGTTCAATCTTTGTTGTGAAATCATTTGTGGGGAGTGGTAGAGGTGGCGGAGGTGCAGGTGGCGACACAATGCCCCATACTACCGCAAATCCTATTACAGCTATCACAATGACGGCTAAACTGACTTTTATCGTTTTCATTGTTCTTTAATTAAATCATTTAATTCCTTTAAACTTTTTTCCTGGCGGTCCCCTATTTTATTAGGATATTTGGGGTCTTTCTCTTTATAGTGTTCCTTTACAATTTTTTTCAACTCGCTATTTTTCAAGTATTTATCATTACCAAGTTCTTCGTTGTAAGAAGAATACGAGTTTCCTTGTTTACCGTCTAAATTCCAAAATTTCAAAGCCAAATCAATACTTTTTTTTAATTCTGGATCCGTTGTTTCTTCTTTATACTCTGCCAACTTAGCTTTTTTCAAATCCGGCCTTTCCAGATATCGAACTATTTCCGAATTATTATCTGTCGTCGTAGGAGATGGCGCAGTCGGTGGAGTTGGCGTTTTTGGAGCAGGGGATGTTTTCGGAACTTCTTGTGACCTGGAAGTTGTTTTTTTAGCAGAAGTAGTCTCCTGTAATGATGGCTGTTCCGCGCTTATATTAAGTGCCTCATTCACTACCGGCTGCTGCCCTATAATAGCATTGATAGAATCAGCAATTTGCGTCAAAGTGAGTTGTGAAACGTCGCCGAGTCTTTGGCTGATTTCTTCGTATTTTGAACTATCGATTTTAGTAATGGCAGATAATAATGGTTCTTTTACTGAGAATGTGCTTGATTGTAATTCTGCAAAATTTTTAGCGTCAATTAATTTTCGCTTATCTATTGCTTCATCTATGTTTTGGGTTGTTTTGTTCCATTTGTTGAAAGTAGTGGAATCTGGCTGTTTTCTATTTCTAATAAAAATCCCCAAAATACCAGCCCCTGGTTCATTTATTTTAGGCACTTGATTTTGCCATTCCCTTTTGTAAGTATTTAATTTTGGGGCTAATAGTGAGTCACCTTCAATGTATTTTATGATTTTTGTCTCTAGCGTGGAGGCTAATGGAGTGGGGTCGTTGCTATAGATAGAAACTAATCTCCAAACAGCAAAAACAAGACACAATAAGCTGACCGAAATGACTTTTAGGCGATTTTCCTTTCTACTAATCCATGACTTTTTACTTTTGTTTAACGTGATAGAAATTGCATCATTTTTATTATTCGGGTAAAATGTATCTTTCCATTTCTCATAGCCAGTTGCGGAAATTTTAATGGAACAAGGACTATTTATTGCATCATCAATAAATTCTATCTTGTTGTTGCCGATAATTTCTACATTCCTTTTATCCTGAACAATAATCTTGGCTTCAATATCTTCACCATTTTCATTATTAATGTCAAATTCCACGATTTTATACTCGTGTAATGTCAGCACAATATCCATTTCTTTATCAGCAATACTTATCTCTCTTCGTTCAGAACGAAAATTGTTGCCAATTTTTGCATATACGGTACAACGGTTTTGCATTTCTTCTTCAGTAAGTTTAATCTCATCATTTTCTAGTTTTTGTTCTGTACCATAGCCGACCTTGACAGTAATTTCTGCATTGAAAAGTTTGTCGCCTTTACTGTTTTGTGTTTTGATTTTAAACGTGTGCGTTATGGGCTCTAAGGAGATTTCATCATTGATGATAATTTCGCGTTTTATATGATCAATAGTAATAAACTCAATTCCTATCTCTTCCAAAGTGCCAATTATCATTTTTGGCTTATAAAACTTTTTTTTCCAAGTAATTTGCAGTTTATCTTTTCTTCTTATTCTGCTATTACTTAAAAGGCTTTGGTCGCTTATTTTATCTTTAACATCAATGTGTAGGCCAAATTTAGCATTTTTAGAAAAAAACAATGTGTATTTGTTTAAATCAATTTTTCCTGTCAAATCAGCAGTGGGATCGTGACGCAAGGCGTTCAGGGGGTTTTCTGGCTTGTCTTTTAAGTCGCTTTTAAGAAAGAAAACCTGCCTGAATGGGCCATATTCTTCCTGACAAGGTGCATCAAAGTATTTTTGCAAGTCTATTTCATCTGAATAATAGACAAAAGCAGGATCGGCAGTGCCAGAGTTTATTTCCTGCAGTCTTCTTGATATATGTTCCGGTTTGTAGCGACTGACTACATCAGGCACAAAAGTCCAGTCTTCTTTGATGAGTATTATTTCACCTTTGTTTAGATAGTGATTTCTTATATATTTTGATTCATAAAAACTATACAACTCATTGAGCACTCCTAATATATCTTCAGCTTTCATGGTCGCATCAGGACCTATAAAGAGTGAAAATGCTATTGTTCCTGTAGCAAAACTGCGTAAACTATCCTTTACTATAACAAATTTGGTAAAAACATAGCCATTGGCAAGAAAGGCTAAAGAGTATGCTGTTTGGCCCAATTGACTATCACCTTGCGCACCTTTTCTTATATCTCTTGCAATGATACGTGCAAGGTCATCATTCGTTGCATATAAGATACGATATCCGTCGTTTGTTCCGTACACAACTACTTCCATGGTGATTTATTTATTAAAAACATCCAAAATACTTGTCTTAGTCTTTGGAATTCTTCGCATAAGAATATCAATAATATTCTTCGCGGTAGTGTCGTCAAAGTCACATATTTCTGTGAAATAGACCTTACCCAATGAAAAAGGTGTTGCTAATAGTCTGCCATTATTGATACTGTATGTTTCGCATTTTGCTTTTAATGCATTTACAAAAGCTGTAAAATTTTTGGTACTTAGATACTGGCTGACTTGTCCTACCCAAGACACCTTACTCCCAGACATCAGATCGCTTTTTGTAATAACCACATAAATAGCATCCGTAGTATTGCCAAAAAGATTATAAGATGGATTATTAAAAAAAATAGAAGCAGAGCTTAAATAATTAGCTTGTGTAAAGCCATCCCGATCTTTTTTGTTTTCTTGGTCATAATCTATAAAAAAGAAATGCAGTTTCCGATTGTTGCCTTGTAAAAATCGGAGCAACGAATCAAAGGTTTCTTCGTGTTGTTGACTTGGCAATGGTTTGTTTGCATTTTTATAGAGAAAGCACTGAAAAATTTCACCACTCAATTCAATAAGTGATACCGATCGGTAGTTTCTTTCACTTGGTTTTTTTAAAGTAAACGGCAAATATTGTGTGGTATCTGTGCTAGTTGATGCGGGAAGAGTAGCGATTTTTTCATTGAATAAATTTTGCAATTGCAGCATATAGTCGAACCCTGGACCTTGGGCAATTTCTAGCCAACCTAATCTGTTCGCAGTACTTAGCACGGCAGCAAGTGCTGTAGTTTTCCCCGATCCACGGATTCCCCAAAAATACACCTCAGTATAACCATCGGGAATGGATTTTGGTGTTTTCCCCAATTCCCATGGATCTTGTTTGTCTTGGCTATTTAATCTGTCAATTATATTATCAGGGATGCCGATATTTAATAAAGCATTTCGGCTCAAACTACCATCATTCAGATATTTTTTAATTTCATTGGGAGGATACGCATTGGGATTAATAGAAATTTTATCCAAAATTCGTTGTTTTTCTGCGATTTCATTACGGCGTTGCTGTTCCAAATCCTCTATTTTTTGGCGTGCTGCCACAACATGCCTCCCCGCAGGAAAATGAGCAAGGTAATCCCTACAACCTTGCTCTATATTGCAAGCAGCGTTCCAGGCATTATCATCTTCTGCATCGCGGGTATTTTGTAAGTTAACAATTGCTCTGCGTTTGGTATTGTCTAAATTCCCTGTAGCCTTTAATTCCTCAAGCGTCACAATTCCCTGACAGATATATTCAAAAAGTTGTTCCGCTGAAAAATCCTCCACATGACTTAAAATAAAACCCCTGTCCATTTCTAATGTTTTTATAGGTTATAATACTACTTCATAAGGTGCTGTTGTTGAAGAACCTTTGCAGCGCGAATCGCGTTTTGTAACCAGCCACGACAGTAACATCAGCACCCATGTTCCGGCAGATAAACCAATAGAAAGCCCCATTGGGTTGCCTGGCGTAGTAAAATAAATTTTTGTATCTTCAAACGAGAGATTATATGCAAAGTCTTCTGCCTGCTCTCCTTGTTGACGCTGTTTGGAAAGCTCTATGAGATCGTTGAGCCATTTATTCGAGTGCTTCTCTACGTCGTTCACTATATTTATAGTGCCTATCGGATTCCAACTATTAACCGTGCTTTTTGCATGGGCAAGCCATTCAGCGGCGACTTCTTTTATTCCATTGTTAGCTAAGGTGTCGGAGTAGTTACTCGGAAATAAGACAGCATGAACAGTAAACATTTTATTATCTATCTGTTTTTCAATAGAAACGCCATTGTTCGCTTCAAAACCATATTTTTTGAATTCGCCCGGGTTTATATTTTTAGCGTCTGCTACACTTTTTAATTTATTTTTATAAAGATTTTCGCGGTTTTCGGCGTAAGTTTCATAAGCTGAAAACATATTTTCTGCCAGCGTGATGCTTCTCATAAGGTTGCTTTTAATTTCTGCTTTATTCGCCGAAACATTAAAATAATGTGGAAAAGGCGAATAAGCAAAGAATGCGATCAAGCCTGTAAAAACGATAAGTAAAATCATTTCCCATAAGAAATAGATTTTGCAATTTCGCTTTGTGCGTTTAAGGAGTTTACCGCCGAATGCAGTTGCCCATAGAAGAACTGTAATAATTACAGCTAAAAGTATACTTTGAGTTATGTTGCCCAAAGTATAAAAATTAGCGCCAAGGAAACACACAAAACCGAATACAATAGCGGTTAATAAAGTAAGGACATCGGCTAATGTAAATTTTGACTGATTCATTGTATGCGACCTATTTTTTTTGTTAGTAGGTTACCTGTAGTTTCCAATTCTTCGCAATTCATTATTCACTCTATCCAGTTCTTTTTTTAACCTGTCTCGTTCCTGCTCCAGTTGAGAGCGGCGGTCGTTTACAGGCGGCATATAAGGATTTTGAGGATTACTACCTGGCGTACCCAACGTGAAAGAGCAAATGTGGATTGCTTCTTTTTCCTTAGATATGGTGCCTTCATAGTCTTTTGTCTTGCCACCGTATTTCACTGTGATTTTGTAAGGCGTATCCTTTATATTTATATGCTGCTTGAAATATAAAAGATAGACATGATAAGTTCCATTTGGCGCGCCGCCGGAAGGCCAGTAGATGTTTTCTATTGGATTTTGACGGTCGGGATATTCTACGTTCATATCAATTTCAAGTTGCCCGCCGCTTGGAACACGTCTATTTTTATAGAAGACAGAATGCCCATTGGGGTCGGTACAAATTAGGTCCAAATCGTTGTAATTATTCCAACTTAAAAGCACTTGCACATCGCCTGAAGAAGGGGCTGGCGTACAATCAACTTCTTCCGCTGTTTTTACTTTTTCCAAAGCTTTGTCCAACTGAATCAGTTTACCTATATCGCCCTGAGTTTCTAAACCTGTTCCCTTCAAAATACAGATAATCTGTTTAGTGGTGATGGTATCGTTTAAACTTTTTATTAAAGCAACTGCGCCTGCAACAATCGGGGCAGCCATGCTAGTTCCATCCATTACTTGGTAGTCGTTTTTACCAATGGAACTATAAATTCCAACTCCCGGGGCGGAAATAGTTGAAAATTGCCCGAAGTTGCTGAAACTAGCTTTATTGAATTTGCGGTTATTTTTATCGGTTGCCGAAACGGTAATAAACAGTTCAGGGCGTTGCAAAGCGTCAATACCGGCTAAAACATTATCATTGCCTGCCGCTACTATAATGGTTGAATTATGACTTGCAGCAATTCGCATTACCTCACGCCACAAACGTTCTTCTTCTTTAAAATGATTGCGGATTAAATCCAGTTGCGCACTTTCAGGAAATTGCGAAAGCTTGGTAAATTGACTTCCAAGGGAAACATTAATCACATCTGCACCCTGATACAAAGCGTAAAGAATGCCGTCTAATACCGAAGTAGTTGTCATTAATCCATTCTTGTCCGCAACCTGAATGGGCATAAATTTACAGTTTGGAGCAATCCCGGAAATACCTTTTCCATTGTCGGCAACAGCAAGTGCCGTTCCTGCAACGTGCGTACCATGGTCAATTGATTGTGGAAAAATTTTATCAGAACGTAACCATACATTATATGGTTGAATTACCTTGCTATTTAATTCCGGATGTTTGAGATTAAATCCGTTATCTACAATAGCAACGGTAATTTTGTCTGAGCCACGGGTAATATCCCAAGCCTTGGTAGCATTTATTGTGTTCAAGTACCACGCTGTATTTTGATCAGAAAAAGCAGGGTCATTGGGCGTGTATCTTCCTTCAAACAATGCTTCGTCAAAGACAAAGAGTTCGTATTCGGGTGCAAATTGTCCTGGAATTACTTGTTTCAAATTTTCCCTTTCTTCTTTTGGTATTTCAATTTGCATACGTTTAACAACATCATCGTAATAAACCACTTTGTATTTTTCGTCGGGATATTTTGCTTTGAAGGCTTTAGCCAAATCAAGAATTGATTTATCAGCATTTTCCATTAGCACATTAAGGCGATTAGCAATAATAGACGGATTTCCCGGAATGATCTCAGGGTCACCTTCTACTGGAGGTAAAACGCCTTGTTCAGGAGGCAATACGTCTTCATAGCCCGGAGGTGTCGGCACGGGTTGATATGGATTGTAAGGATCGTAAATACCGCCTTTGTGCCCGCGTGAAGGATCTTCTCTTACCCAGGTAGAGTCGTTGTCGCCCAGCGCTCCTCCACCAACTGGCAATCTATCGCAACTGCGGAATAACCACCAAAACAACAATAAAAGCAGTAATGCCAAAAGCAGCCACATCAGCCATTTCAGACAACCTAAGCCTGTAAGCCACAACCAAAAACGTTTCCACCACCATGGAATGTTATCCAGTATAATTGGCGGAACCACAGAAATTTCCCGATATTGAGCCGTAAATTCCTTGTCACTGTTGACTCCGTAGCCGTTAGGATTCTCGTCCCATCCGATAAACTCGTAGCCTTCTTGTGCTTCCACTTGCGGAACTTCGCTTTCTGCAACAAAATCGCCGTCGTATTTTGAGTATTCCGTTTGTCCATTGAGCGTTCCCCTTTCGCCGGCATTGAATCGGATAACAAACAGATTTGGAGACGGAGGTGGCGCTTCATCAGGCTGCGGTTCATCGGGTGTTTTTTTTCTTGACAAATCCTTTACGATTACGCTGATATCTTCCCGTACATTATCCCGCAACGACATCCCCCAAATTCCCAAAACAACCCTGTCGTCGTAACAATAAACAAAACGGTCGTCAATGTATTTTACAGCATCAGTAAGAAATTCTGACTCAGTAGTTTTTCCCGATTTTTTAAGTTCTTCAATTTTAATGTTATAATGAAAAAAAGTATCATCCTTGATTTTTTGATATTTTTTCAAGTCATCGCCCTGCAACTCTGAAAAGATTTTTGGCGCTTCTTTTGGAATTTTACCATGAAAAATGATTTGGTCACCCTCTTTGACAGGAAAAGAAATAAAATCCTGATATTTATTGTCAATATAGTTTTTTATAATATTTTCAAGAGCAGGATAGCGATCAAAAAGAATTTTGCCGCTGATAGCCTGCAACGCTTTGAAATATTTAAAATTTGTGCTGCATAATTCCTGTTTTCCAATTATTTTTGCCATACTTGTCAATATTTTAGGGATTTGCATTCATCAATAATTACTCCAAGTTCTCTATTTTTTGCTTCATCGTAGTTTAAAATATGGCAAACGAAAACAAAGCCCGCTTTCAGACGATTATACCATGCAATATAATTTTTGTAACTCGGCAATGTTTTCATTTCTTCGGGCCGAGTAGAGATAATACTTGTCCAGTTTTCAATTTTGGTAAAAAGTTCTTCAACAGAGTTTTCTGTTGGGGTGATATTTTGATCTAAAATCAATCTCAATTTACTTTTAGCATTCGCCTGTTTCAAGTCATTGAGTTCCGATTCGTCAAGGTATTCAAAACCAACTGTATTGATACATTTATTTAAAAGTTCGGCACTAATGTCGGCAAAAATTTCATACGGCAAATCGGCTTTGCTCTGTCTATCAACATATCGGCGTATTTTTTCGGCAATTCGTTCGGCAATATTCAACTTTTTGAAGAGTTTTTGGAACATGTCAGAAATTTCCTGCAATGCAGTCGAATTGTCGGCGGCTAGAATCTTTTGAATGGTTTGTTTGTCATTTAATGTGATATACACGAACCAATAATCAATCAAGGCCTTTGCCAACTGTTTTGCATTATTTTTTATCAAGTCAGCATTTCCTTTAATAAGGTCTGATAAATCAACTTGTTTTGCATTAAGTTCTGCTCTAAATTGCTCTTTTTGTTCATCAGTTGTTTTTTCATAGTGCTTGCACAGGCGCTCAAAATATGTATCTGTTGTATCGTTTTCAATTAAAGGCACTTGAATTCTGTAAGTACTGTAAACATCCAAAATCACCTCGTGGCGATGTTCAATATCATTAATTATTTTGCGATAAAGTTCGAGAACTAAGCTTTCATCGAGCATTAATTCTTTCATCAATTGTCCGTAGTGTTTAATTCCGTCGGCCCTGAAAGCCGTATCTAACTGGTGTTGAATATTGCCTGCGGTGGACAATGCTTTTTGAAGGTCTTTATCGTTATCGTCGTCGTGGAAGTATTTGAGAAGTTCGACAATAATCTCTTCATGAATTAATTGAAGTGCAGACTGGAATTGTCGTCTTCGCGCTTCGTTGATATACTCGGAAGCAACCGTCAATTGATCAATTATAAATTGTGATCCGTCGCAATTAAGACTTGCAGCACTATTCCAAGATTTTTCGGGGTTACTGAAATGCCTTCTGACAAAAGGATATTCTGTAAATGATTGTTTAAGATCACGCCTGAAATTCGGATAGGAACTGGGAATAATTTCTTCAATTTCACGAGGTGGATAACCTCTAAATATATTTGACTGACCTTCAGAAGAAAAATGATAATCCCTTAAAAGATAGATGTTTTGAAAGTTCGGTTGAGAGATGTTCCAGTTTTGTAGCCAGCCATGGCCCAAAATCTCTTTTTCGAGAACCTTATCAAAGCGACTGTGCCAGCGGGCATCTAATGTATTGCGACGGCCTTGAACATCCGCTTTATCAAATTTCAAATCAATATTGAATTTTGTGGCGATAACAAATAGCGCTGGTACAGGTGAAAAATAGTCGTTTCGTATTTGGGGCGTTTTTCCAATCATATTTCCAATCCAGCGGTTAATGGTGTCAGGCATAGCACTTTGTGCGGACTGTACAGTGTCATGGCAAAATAGTAAAGTATTGATTCTAAACGAATCGGAATATTTGTTGAACAGAAATGCTACTTTCCCTCGCAGTAGCATTTGAACAAGAATTTTGTCATCAATATCTGCCTCATGCTTGCCAAGACGATGGCGAGCGCCTGGGAAGTCAAGTAAATCGTTTTTAGCAATAAATGGTTTACTGCCAATCAGATCGCTGGGTAACCGGAACACGAGTTCTGCAACTACAGCACAGAGAAACGGTTTTGGGAATGACGGTAAGACAGTCCGCTGCCTATTGATATCAGTATATAAAACTGAAGTGTCACGTGTATAATCAGGCTCTGTGCCTGAATATTGTTCATAAATTTCTTTCAACCGGTCTACGTCAAGCAGCGTTCCTTGGTCACGCAGAACTGCTTCCATCGGCAGATAAACGTCGTTGGCGTAATTGAGCATTCCGAGATGAGATACCAGAATAGCATAAAGATCTGTAATCGGTTTGTTTTCGTTCCATAAAACTGAAAAAACCTCAGGCCATTCTAATGGCTGGATTTTTAGAATAAGAGCAGCAATCTCTTCAAAATATTTAGCATACTGTAACGGGTCGATATTAGCAAAAATATTATTCATAAAGTACTCCTGCATATCCATTATAGCGTCTTCATCGATGATGGATTGCTGCTGACTACGAGAGGCAAAGCGAGATTCAAAAAGCCTGATTTTTTCTTCAATGGCTTCGCTGCGCAAAGCAGTTGAGCGATCAATTTTCAAATCACTGTAGTAACTATCGCAAAGAATCAAAGCTAAATCGGTTGGCGATAACAGAGTCGCTTTTATTGGAAACCTATCATCAATCCACCTGTACTCTGTTGAAAATCGAGTAACGAGACTTGTTGACTCGGTATCGTGTCCCCTGGGATTAATTTGATTTATAAAGTCGTATGCGATGCCTGTAGCATCTACTATAGAAAAAGGATTGCCTTCTACTGACAACAAGCTGCTGACCAGATAGGACTTCCCTTTCTGACTTTCGCCATACACTGCAGCGGCCGGGTTTTCTCCGAGAGCATATTTACGCTTTTTTAACTTCCGACGGCAATTGACCATATTTTTGTAAGCTTCTTTTTGCTTATTGCCGGCTAACGAATTTTTTATCCAAATGTTGGATTTTTCAATTAATTCGAGTAATTTATTAACATTTTGTACCATCGCTTATCCTCTTTATTTTGTAATATTTAAAGAAAAGGTCCCAGAATCGAGCCAGAAGTTCTCAACTTCGCTCATGCTTTGAACCTGTAAACTGAAAAAGTTCTTATTAAGGTTATTACCTTCACTATCGGTAATCTCCTCGATTCTCAATGTTTCAACATCTTCATTTATATCACGTTCAATAGTTATTTTAAGCGGCTTATTACGTAAAATTTTGTCTTTTTCTTTTTTTATTTCTCGGTAAACGGTATTGATGTCAACATCATCATCAAAACGTCCTCTTACACGGTCTTCAATTTTGAAATCGTTAAAATCAAGTATGTAGAATGGTCGAGAGGGATAGGCAGGAATGTCAAATTGCCGAGCCCCAATTCTAAATGGTATAGATACAATTTCTATTGTCGTTCGGTTATTTTTAGGTGAAATAATCGTGTCGGTGTATTCTAGTCTATCGTTGAGTTTTCCAAAATAATTTGTTGTCGGCAATAATCTGCTTTTCAATTCATTTAGATTTAATGCAAATCCGTTTAAACCATTATTTTCAGCAATTTGGCCAATCATAGCGCCTGTAGTAACAATTGATTTTGGATTAATAAATTTTCCAGTTCCGTTAATAAATGGGCAGCGTTTATCTTCGGGATACCAGAGCCCAACCCGATAATCGTTCATTGATTTTAAACGGTTGGGTGTAATAGCGTAATATTTTAAAAACAAATCTGAAAGTGGTTTTAGCGACGTAGGTCGTCCGGAGAGCAAAACAATATCGCAAGCAAAATGCGAAAAGAGCGAAGAAATTTTTCCAACTAAGGAATCAAAGGTTTTTTCAACAATCGCCGAAATTACTTGTCTTTCATATTGCCATTGTAAAATTTCGAATTCAAAACCGAAATGATTATTAAAATGATTAAGAACAGCCTGTGTTGGCGGATTATTTCCTAAAATATCACTAAACGTTAAAATTAAGCTTTCATCTTCGTTTTTATTTAATAATTCAAGATAATGTAAAACAATAGGAACTGATACTTGTAAGTTGAAATCAATTCGTAATTGTCTGTTTAGAAAAGAAAAACCAGTTCCTTTTCCTAGAAAATTTTCCATTAGATCAACTGGATTTTTACCCAGTGATTTCAATTTATTTTCTATAGGCGAATACTTTCCTTCAATCACGAGTTGATGAATAAGTTCCTTAAGTAAATCGTCCCCCGCCCAGTAAAAACTTTCCCAAAACAACGGGACGGGCATTAGTGTACATTGTCCGGCGGTATCATCATATTTATAAGCAGCAATCATTACATCAGTTGTTCCTGCGCCAATATCTACGGAACCAACAGTTAAAGACTTTTTGTTGTAACCATGTAAATCGGTGCGTATTTTTCCGTAAAAATCAAAATAGTCTTTCACATTTTTTTGATGCCGTTCTTTAATTTCGGCATATAGAAATACAAACTGTGCAGCAGTTGCTTCGTCATAAATCCATTCGGTTTTTTCATCTCTTACAGAAAGTTTTTTTGCAGATGGAATAACTTGAGCGCTTACGCGGGCTTCTTTCTCATCAATTTTATAATTAAGAGAAGTGCCAAAAAATCTGTCAAGAATAATAGCGGCATCTTCCGCACATTTACGCAATGCAACCTGTTCAATATTCGACATTGCTGTAGGGCAGGTAACAATTATTCGTCCTATTTTTCGGGGCATAGATTCATTTCCCCAGTGATTTCGTTGTTCAAAAGAGTTGATTTGCATTTTTGCCTGAGCCAGAATTTCAAGGAAAGCAAAAGTCATCAGGGCTTTGCGGGAATAGTACATTAAAGTGCCCCCACGGCCTTCTATATTCAAAGAGCCGTCCTCGTTCAGCTGATTTGAGATTCCTTCTATATAAATGGGCTTTGCAGTTTCGCCTTCCAACTGTATAAACTCCCATTCTTGTTTCTGTGGCTTTGAGTCCCATAAAAATCTTTTCGGACTTGAAAATGTACTTGTCTTCTCAGCGCCTGTATTCATATTAATTGCTTTATGAATCAGATGATTTGCTTCTTTTCCCAAGCGAATCATACTTGGGTAGACAAATTGACGACTGTTTTCAAGTCCGAATTTACCGCCAAGATCGGCTTCACGAAAGGCCAAACGCATATCAAAAGAGTCCCTATATTTATTGAGCTTTTCGTGAAAAACCGGAATGGTAAAATCCTGTAATTCCAGCGGACTCAATCTGGTAAAATCGCTATTATCAAACAAAACAGCGCAAGTACGCGAGTTGCCTATATCTACAACTAAATCAACATTGGAGTAAGCCACATTTTGATTTGAATATAAAGTGATTTTCGGCAAATTTCCAAACTGCTGTATATACCTATTAATAAAAATATATTGAGCCAAATAGTTTAGTTTTGGTTTTTGTAGCTTTAAATCGTTAATGTTACTTGCCTCTGTATTGTGAAACTTTTTTAGAATATACTTGTCAACCCAGTCGCATTGAAATGCTTCAGAACAATAGCTAACTAATTTATATTCATTATCACACAGCGCATATTCTTTTGATTTTTCGGAGACATTGGTAAATACTGGGGTTTCGTTCAAGTCTTCTTCTTCAAAGCTTTCTTCTTCAAAAGAACTTCTTGTGTCAAATGCCAACAGAAGATTGTACCTTTTACTTCTACCCGTGCTTTCAATTGGTATTAATTTGAATCGGCACCAATTGGTTGGTCCAAACTCTGACTGTTTGCCATTGTGGAGGAAAAACGGCATCGGAAACCAAATATTCTCGAAACGCTCCCAATTTATTTTCCCTACTGATTCGTGAAAGCAACCCGAGTCTTTGGCGTCCTCTGTATCAATTGGGATTATTGAACTTAAATTAAAGTCATCATCATTATTTATTGTTTCCCAACTTTCGGTTACATTTCCGTTCATTGCGAAACCCAGCAAAGCCAAATCGTGTTTTTTTACCCAAACTTCTTCTTCTGAAAAGAAGTGGGCAATTTCCAATTTCAGTTGGTTATCCACAGTATCAATCCATTCGTGGAAAAACATCTTGAAATTGTCATTCAAGTTAATTTCTAAAGGTACGGTGTGAAAATGTATTCCTGAGTTTGCGATTAGATTCATATTTCTGAGCTTTTTATCAAATTGCGGTTCATTTCACTTTTTACTTCAAATCTCTCATTAATGCGGATGTCCTTTAACTACTCCACACCTGGCTTTACCTTCCCCAAAAAAATGATAACTTCTTTTTCCTACCAAAGGACTTGGTGGATACTGTAACGCAGGGGTTTGAGCGCACTGTTGCAGCATCTGGTGGCAGTTTAGTAAAAAAACTATGAGAAATGTATGCTTCCTCATAGCCCCTCATTCTCAGAAAGGTAAATTAATTCCTTTTTGGGAAAGCAACAAGATGATTTTCACAGCTTCAATCGCTGACTTTTATCATCTTGTGGAAAGTACCTGATTTCAAATAGGGCCTTAGAAGTATTAAGAGGTAAAAAAGGAAGGAAGGAATAAAAATGTTATTTCTCTGATTTCGCGATTGGCCTTTGGAAAAACCCACTACTTCACATTCCTTTACTCCTTTTTGTCTGCACAATACCACTTGGACTAACTCCTCCGCAGGAAGGAGTTGTAACACCCATACCTAGCTCACTCCATCAATGGTGCCTGGAGGCAGTTCCTCAATATCCCCTTCAAAGGCTTGATCAAATGCTTGGCCATCCAGAAGTTGGATTTGCTCTAAAGAGAGGATATAGTTACGCAATTGAATAATAACCATCATGAAAGTCTTCGCAATTATGCTGACTGATATTGGCCTCTCCTCTGTAAATTAGTAATGCTTCTTTGGGCGATCGAGAAGTAATGCAATTGGGGAACCCCTGTTGATTATCAGCAGGCGGTCAGGGAAGCAGCAAACCATTAGGGCAAGCCTATTAGGGCAGAGCGCCTCAATAACCGACCAGGCGATCCCTGTCAAGCTGGATGAGGTGGGCGCCCGAGTCAAAAAGCGATGTAATCTGCCCAAAATTATTTTCGAAAATGATAAAGAGGTCTATCCAGCTAAGGGCGTGACCGATTTTACATTAGCCATTTTAGCGGCAAAAACCAGACAGGCCTGGATGTCTTCTGCTTCCATATAGGGGTAATCTTTCGGGATTTCGGCGGCGGACATTCCGGCAGCAAGCAACTCCAACAGTTGGGCTACGGTAAACTGCATATTGCAGATAGTGGGCTTGCCACTGTAAACTTCCGGGTTCAGGGTAATCCGGTGCGGTTTGCGTTTCAATGGTTCTCTTGGTTCTTCCCGAATGCGTCAAGTGAAGAGAAAGCCTTTAAGGTTCGAAAGAGCATTGAATGGCCCCGTAAGAGGCTCAATAAGAAGAAGTCCCATCCATTTCGTCCTGATCTGGCGCTTCCTCTCCCGCAACTTCCGTTTGTACGATGTGTACGTCCAGCATATCTTCCTCTATCAGAAGTTGGAATGTCCAAACAAGGGTAAGCCCCTCGATGGCGACTGGAGGTAGCTCCTCAAAATCCGTTGCGAAGGCTTCCGCAAACGCCTGGCCATCCAGAAGTTGGATATGCCCCCGGGAAAGGATACCGTCCCTCCATTGCGTACAGGCTTCGCGCAAGTCTCTGCCATGGTGCTGACTGATGTACGTCCCGCCCTTGAAATCGGTGATGAAGGTATAGATGGCCATATCAGTTTCCTTTTTTGTTTTGGGAGTGGTTCTCTCCGGTAAAGTCCTTTTTCTTTCTCAAACGTTCCAGCTTCTTTCGAAGTTTCGCCAGGTTCTTCTTATCCTGGGCTGATTTGTTGGGTTGGCGCAGCTTTTCAAGGTATTCAGCTTTGATCTTTTCGTATTCCTCTGCGGCTTTTTCCCGCGCTTTCAGATTGGCATGCTTCCCATTTTTGCCGCTTTTTTTGGTCATTTCCAAACGGAAAGGTTGCGAACGACCGTATGGGGTAAGGGCTTCTGCGCCGAAGTAGGTAACAAAAATAAGGAAACCAAACGCAATGAAAGCGAGGGGCAAAATATTCAGCCTCGTTCCCCAGGCAGTTTTTAATGAAGCGCTCTCCATAAAGATACGGTATTCAGTATTTTATTTTGGATGAAATTTGCCTCGAATGGGCTGAAATGATTAATAAGCATTGAAAAATAAGCGTTTACAAAAAAGGACATGTATCTACAACACCCTCTGGTCAATTTCCGTAAGTTCATCTTCCCCGAAAGATTGAAGGTAAATCTGGGTGGTCTTTTCTGTTTGGTGCCCCAGCGCTTGGGAAATCCTGGATATATCCGTACCAGATTGCTTCAGCACGTTCGCATAGGTGTGGCGGGCCACATAGGTGGTGAGCTTAACGCCTTCGAGCCCGATCATTTCGGCGATTGCTTTCAGGTTTTTATTGATTTCCTTGTTGACCGTCTTCCTTCGATGGGTTTTCTGGACTTCCGTCCTATGGATTCGATCATCAAAAACGGGGAAACAGTAGTCGCCCGCTCTATTCTTGTGCTCGTGGTAAAGGGAGAGGATTGCTATGGCCTTTTCGTGTAATCCAATATTGAACGGTTTTTTGGTTTTTTTGCGAAAATAAGAAAGGTGCCTATCATGAAAATTTTCTGCTTTCAAATTAGCGATGTCTGCAAAATTTATCCCCCGGGTGTAGTAACTGAACAGAAAAATATCCCGGGCAAAACATAATGCGGTACCAAAGGGGAGACATAAGGCTTCCATTTTTTGTATGTAGTCTTTGCTGATGGCGCGTTTTGAAGTCTCCGTGTTCAGGCGTTGGGATGGCCTGTATTTACCGAAAGGATAAAATTCCTGTTTTACGATACCTTCCTGGATCGCTTTGTTGAAAACAGATCGCAAGGTCCGCATCCGAGTGCTTATGCTGGTATCCATGAAGTGGGACTCGGAGCGAAGGAAGTGTTCGAAATCGGAAAGAAATTTATAATCAATGGTTTGCAGTTTTAAACTGTCCACTCCTTTGCGAAATTTCCTCAAGGAACTGAGGGTCTCTGCATGTACACTCGCGTTTCCGATGCGGTCCTCTTTTTTAAACTTGTCGATCCACTCCTGGAAGTAGGGGCCAACCAGGGCTTTGTCGTTCTTTTGCAAAAATTCCAGATCAAACTCCTCGAAGGTAAATGGCCGCTCCTCGAACATGAATTTGTTAATGATCTTTTTCGCTTTCTGTTCGATAGTGGCAAGCCTTTCGTTATCGTCCTTAAACCCCTTGAATTTCTTATTCAGCTGGCCTGCTTCCTTGTTCCACTGCTCAGGGGTACAATGGAAACCCGTCTTAAAGTATTTCCTTTTCCGTTCATGTGTTACCTTGACCACGATGGGAAAGGTTCCTCCTATATGTTTTTTGGAGGGACTGGCGTAGAGGTATAAAACTGCTTCAGCCATAAGTCATGATTTAAAACGTAACACAAACGTAACACAAAATCGAAAAACAATCAAGAGCAATGAAAAATAAATTACTTAAAAAATACTTGTTTTTCAGCAGTTTATGAAGAAGGTTAAGATAATGAAGAACAATGAAAAACAATAGACCCCCTGCTTTGGGAGCAGGGGGTCCCAGGTTCGAATCCTGGTGCCCCGACGAAGACACAAAAAGCCACCCGTAATGAAATTTGCGCGGTGGCTTTTTCTTTTGGTGGTGCGCAACCCGGTAGCGCATCCCGATGGAATCGGGAGGGTCCCTATGAGCACCGGGAGGAGGTCCACCCTCTCTTTCTCCCGTCCGGGTTTCTCCTCGTCGTTGAAGTCGGTCAGGAAGATCTCCCCTATCAGGTCGTTTTCTTCTGCGAGGCGCGCATGTCTGATCTGTTATTAAGCCTATTCTTCAAGGTTTGATTTTCCTGTTATCTTTTCTAAAGCCTCAGCAGCTCTTGAACGGGTAAATGGATCATCGGTTTTGAGGAATTTTGTAAGGGGTTTAACCGCCCTTTTGTCTTTTAACAGGCCTAATGCCCAAATTGCCTCTAAACGGACTGACGCTTTTTTATCCTCTAATGCTTGGATTAAGGGCTCAACAGCACGGGAATCCCCAAAGATCCCCAGCGCATTGGCCGCTTCCCTTCGAACACTTTCGAATTCGTCATTGAGGGCATGTATAACAGATTCAACGGCGGGTGTATACTTATTTGTTCTGAGAACTTGGATGGTATTTTCCCGGATATTGGGAGATTCACTTGTTAGTGATGTTAAAAACTTGGGTATAATCTCCTTCGCTGATTCCATCTGGATCCAATTGGGCTTAATCTTGGTAAGGGATGGTGTTAAATCATAAAGATATTTATCCTTTAATGCCATGATCAGGGGCTCCACTGCCCGGATCTCTTTTTTATCGCCTAATATCCAGGCTGCCCTTATCCGTATTATAATATTCTCATCTTTCAAGGCAGCTATTAGTGGTTCAATAGTAAGACTGTCATCCAGGTTTATAAGAATCTTTGTCACCAGATCGCAAAAATCTTTACTGTTAGAGCTTTTGAATGACTGAATCAAAGGATCAATCGTTTCCCTGCAATGGAATTCCCCAAGAGCCATTGCAGCTATATTTTTAACATAGATAAACCCATCTTCACGCTGCAATACATCGCTCAGAGCTGGTATGGCTCGTTTATCCTTGATGCCTTCTAACGCTTTTGCTGCCTCTAGCCTGACATTCCTGTCTGCATCATTTAGCATTTCAATAAACATGGGGAGGGCATTTCTGGCAGCTTGACTGTCCATCCAATTTGGATCGGTTGTTTCTATTGCCTTTTTTACCTCGTCATAGCAATCTTTATGCTTCATCTCCGCAATTAGTGGTTCCAAAGCGCTTGGATCTTTGATAAGTCCAAGTGTCTTGGCCATATTACAGCGAACATTGCTCTTTCCTTCTTTGAGCAAGGTTACGAATGATGGAACCGCGTCTTTGGCGGCCTGGGAACACATCCACTGGGCATCTATCTTATAAAGCGATTCCAGGGCGTATTTGAAACATTGTTCCTCTTTTAGTGCATTAATGAATACAGGGGCAGCTTTCTTAAAAGTCTCCGATGACATCCAGTTTGGGTCAATTTTATTGAGGGCGTCCGCGACCCAATCATGGCCTTCCCTGTATGGCAAGGCGTAAATCAAGGGACCAAGAGCCCGCTTGTCTTTTAGCCTGCCAAGCAAACGAGCGGACTTAATCCTAAATTCATCTTTATTTTTCAAAGCCAAAATAAGGACGTCAAAATCCAGCCAGGTCTTTCCGAAAATATAGTTATCGCCTGATGCGGCTAATGAAATGGCATTGATAAATGAATTATCGTTCAATCCGCAACTTTCGGCAAAAAAAATTCGAAATTCATTATTTGTTTTCAGTTTCTTTAAAACGGTCATTTCTTTCCAGACGCCATCAAGTAATGGTTCGTTAATCAAATTATTCTCATTATCGTCTTTAATTACTTTGCGGTTGCCAATCATCATTGAAGAAACATTTACTTTTGGCACAAAAAGCAATACAACATCGTATTCATTTATGCGTTCTAATTCTGCTTTTTTATAAGCATAACCTGTCGGCATGGATTTACTATTCAGTTCCACCTGAAATGGGATGTAAATTCCATTTTTTGTCTGGGAATTACCCGTTGCTGCAACAAGGCTTTCGAGTTCGGGATTTTTAGGATCCGGGACTTCCATAGATGTTTTAATATTCAGCTTTTGCGCCTGAATTCCCAAGGGGGATAAAATGAACAGCGAGATGAATATTGAACTTTTTTTCATTTTTCCGTTTTGTTTTTATAAAATCATAATTTGAAAGCTTTTTCTGACATGAAGTTAACGGCGGGCTAAACGACGTGACGAAGCGGATTCGAAGCCCTGTTTGTTGAAGCTATTGTTGCGCGCTCCACTGAGCTCTCAAAATAATTTTGCCTCTTATAAATCCTCAAAGCAAAAGTCAGGTTATTTGAGGGTTTTTTTCATGAACTTATAGTCCTTTAGCAGCAAATTTCTTAAAACTCCTAATTGCGCGAAACGTTTTGGGTATTGCCGAAGGCGGGGCATTTCAGTACTACTGTTGATTTGAAAAACTAAAGTTTAAGCACTGAACTTTCATGGTAGCACGTCCTCCCCGCTTTTGGCAATATCTTGTTATGGGCTGGTTTTCTTTCATATTGCCATAAAAACGTCTTCATTCTTTCCATAACTTGAAGTAGTTGTTTCCATGTACTTAAAAGATATTCTATTTGTTGTTTTTCAACCACCAAACCAATAAAAATAAAATAGAGGGTAGCAGGAATAATAATAGCACTGCGGTGTAGGTTGAATCTGGATTAGGGTGAAATGCAACAAGAATATTAAATGCAATAAAACTAACCAATGAGATTAGTCCTCCCGTTCCTGGTTTCCACATGGCAAATAGTAGTCCAGCAAGTCCTATACCCCAAACTGCAAATGTTATTATTGTATAAGTGTCGAGACCTGTGCCAGGCTTGTTTTGCCCCTCAAGCATCTCACCAATTCCAATGAACAAAGTAAAGGCAACCATTAATGTTCCGATAATGCGAGCAGTCCAGTTGATAATGCTGATTGTGGTTGTTTTCTTCATTCTTTTTTAGAATTTGCGAATGATATATTTTAACATCAAAATTAACGTGTTACGCTATGCATGTCTGTGATTTAAACTTGCCCATAACGATTGCATTACCGCCATCTCATGGCGTCAATACTCCCATTTGATCTGGATTGCCGAAGTAGTATGGAAGGAATACGTCCTGGTTTCTGTGTATTACCGCCATACTAATGGCGTGTATAAACCAAATCCACCTGTATTGCCGCCAATTTATAGCGGTTACACAGCGTATAGCTGGTTGAAGTCTACAAAAAAACCATGACAAATGCCCTTCAACCCGGCATCTCCCATGGTCTCTTTGTTCTACAAAGCAATTTAATCATTTTTCCGTCATGCCACATGCTGATTTTTCTCAACCCTGAGCCAAGCGGACAGGATTACCGGTTTGTTTGTCCTCAAAGGAATTACCTATATGCCTATGATTTTCTGATAGAAGGAGGTGAATCGGGCTTTAATGCGCGCTTAGGCGGGAGTTTTCAGCCTCCCGTGGAGGCTTTCGCCAATCGTGGGGAAACAGGCAGTTATTGGAGTAGTACGTCCAATCCAGACAGCAGTCAGGTCTGGAAATACGGGTTCCAAAAAAGGAAAGGGGTAGTCTTGAAAGATAGCCTACCCCCTGATTGGTATTTCTCGTGCAGATGCGTAAAGGATGTATCTGATTCCAAGTAGAGGCTACCCTACTTCTCGTTCAGCGACAAGCGGATCTTCTTTTCCAGTTCTTCCACGGTGTCTTTGAAGAACGTGTCGGTTTCCATGAGGTCCTGGACGGTCTTGCAGGAGTAGATCACGGTGCTGTGGTCGCGGCCGCCAAAATTATCGCCGATGCCTTTGAGGGAACGGTCGGTGAGGTTCTTGGCGAGGTACATGGACAACTGGCGCGCGATGACGATAGAGCGCTTGCGGGTTTTGCCCTGGAGCGTGGATACGTCGACCTTGAAGTGCTCGGCCACCAGCTTCTGGATGAACTCCACGGTGATCTCCTTGCTCATCTCGGTGACGAAGTTTTTGACTACCTCTTTGGCCAGGTCAAGGTCGATGTCGCGGTTGTTGAGCGACGACTGGGCAATGAGGGATACCAAAGCCCCTTCCAGTTCGCGGATGTTGTTGCGGATGTTGTAGCAGATAAACTCGCTGACGTCGGCGGGAATATCCACGCCCTCGCGCATGGTTTTGTAGCCAAGGATGGCCATGCGGGTCTCCAGATCCGGCGCCTGAAGGTCGGCAGAGAGGCCCCATTTAAACCGGGAGATCAGACGGTCTTCAATGCCTTCCATCATCTTCGGCGCGCGATCAGAGGTGAGCACGATCTGGCGGCCGCTCTGGTGTAGCTGGTTGAAGATGTGGAAGAAGATCTCCTGCATTTTGAGCTTGTTGGCCAGAAACTGAATGTCGTCGACGATCAGCACGTCGATGAGTTGGTAAAAGTTGACGAAATCCGTTACGTTATTCTTCTTGATCGCGTCGATGATCTGATTGGTAAAATTATCGGCAGATACATACAGCACCACCTTGTCGGGGAAATGTTCCACGACGGCGTTGCCGATCGCCTGAGCGAGGTGGGTCTTGCCGAGGCCGGTTTCTCCGAAAATGAACAGCGGGTTGAAGGAGGTCTGCCCCGGCCTTTTGGTCACGGCCAGGCCGGCAGAACGGGCAAGCCGGTTGCAATCGCCTTCGATGTAGTTATCAAAGGTGTAGTTGGGATTCAGCTGCGATTTAATGGGCGTCTTGCGGATACCAGGGATGACGAACGGGTTTTTGATAGACTCGGTGTCCATAAACATCGGCTCCATAGCCTGGTCTGTCTCCGGCTGGGTAGCCGCGCGCGCGCTCCCTCCTCCGCGACCGGCCATCACGGCCGCTTCAACGGAGGACGTGCGCAGCCCATTCTGGATGGGCTTCGCTGCGGGCTGTTCTTTGGCGCTATGATCGTGCATGAGGATCTGATACTCCAAACGCCCCCTTTCGCCCAACTCTTTGCGAATGGTGGTCTTGAGCAACGTCACGAAGTGCTCCTCCAGCCACTCATAAAAGAACTTGTTGGGCACCTGTATGGTCAAGGCGTTGTTCACTAACCGGACTGGCCTGATCGGTTCAAACCAGGTCTTGAAACTCTGCGTGTTGACGTTTTTGCGGATCGTCTGCAGACAGTTGTCCCATACGACGTCATAGTCCTTTACCATTCTCCTTCATATTGGGCTTACGCCGTTAACAAAAAAAATCACACAGCACCTAGCGTAAGTGCAGGAGTATCAGTAAGTTTTAGAAAAATGGTGAAACGGAAGAAAACTTCAACCGGCTAATCACGAGTTGCCATTATTTAACGGCAGGATTACAAAGATGCAACAAAATTCCAAGGGAAAAAATCCCGGCGGGGAGAATTATTAAATTTTTTTTCATCTAATATGAAGCGCTTTCAAAAACAGACATCCCAATGTGTTTTCGTGAACTTTTTTCACAAAAAATTTATAATCAATTATTTATAAATTTAATTCTCCTTTGCATTTATGCGAACAAACCCCTTAACCCTTAAAAACCAAGGGGAAAGGCTTCTCCGGAGGCGCTTCAGGCCAACCGGGCAGCGCCTGCATGATACCCCGGACCGGCAGTCCATTCCGCGCCCTCTTTTTCCTGTACGTAAACATCCAGCCGTCCGAGGAGCAGGCCGTCACATCCGGCGTGATGTATCACAACTTCCTGATTATCGGCATTTTTAACCAAAAACGGCGCCTCAAGGAAGGTATGGGTACCCCCACCCAGAATGATGTCTATACCTTTGCTATTCTCTGCAAGGACGACGTCCGAAAGCCGCTTCCCGGCATACTGAAAGCCCAGATGAGAAAGACAAACCACCAGGTCGCACTGCTCCCGCTCACGCAGCAAAGCAGCATAGGCATTGGCCATGGCGATCAGTCCGGCAGAACCTGATTCTGAGTCTAAGGATTTGTTTTCCAATTGATTAACATCGGCTTCTATTCCAAACACTCCAATGGCAACTCCCCCCTTTTTTAAGACGGAATACGGCTTTCTCCAATCCCCTAACGGCGTGGAATCCAAGGGGTAACTGCTTCCGATCACGTCAAAATCAACGTGTTTAAATTGTTGTAAACAGGTCTCTGAATCCTGCAGAACCTCCTGCTTGCCCAACATAACAGCATCATACTCCATGGCCTGCATGCGCTCCACTACCTGCCATTTATCCTCCCCTTCCCCCATAAAATCGCCCGCATCAAAAAGCAGCACATTGGGTTCCTCCCGCCGTACCTTTTCCACCATAGATGGCAATAAAGACCCCGTGCCCAAATGCCCATGCAGATCATTGGTGTGAAGAATGGTCAGCTTGACCCGTTCCCCGGCTGCGGCCATCGCCCGGAGCGGAAACGCGCCGGCCCCCATCAGAGCCATCCCGGCGCCGGTTTTTATCAGAAAGGTTCTTCTTTTCATTGTACTTAATTAATCTGCCAAATCAAACAACGTCCCTGCTTTGCCTGGAGGGATCACCCCCAGGTGCCGGTATGCTTTTTCGGTTGCTTCCCTGCCTCTGGGCGTCCGCTGGAGGAATCCCTCCATGATCAGAAACGGTTCGTGTACTTCTTCGATCGTGCCGGGCTCCTCCCCGACGGCGGTGGAGATGGTATTCAGCCCCACCGGCCCTCCTTTAAACTTATGAATGATGGAGGAGAGGATTTTATTGTCCATTTCATCCAATCCGTGCTCGTCGACGTGCAGGGCCGCCAAACCAAAGCGGGCAATCTCCTCGTCGATGGTCCCGTTGCCTTTCACCTGGGCGAAATCGCGTACCCTGCGCAAGAGCGCGTTAGCGATGCGGGGCGTTCCCCGGCTGCGGCGGGCAATCTCCGCCGCCCCTTTATCTGTTATCTCCACCTTTAGAATAGCTGCCGACCTGCGCACAATGCGCATCAGGGTAGCCACATCGTAGTAATCAAGGTGACAAGTGATGCCAAAACGCGCCCGCATAGGGGGAGTAAGCAAGCCCATGCGCGTCGTGGCGCCTATCAACGTAAACGGATGCAGGGAGATCTGGATACTCCGCGCATTCGGTCCGCTGTCGATCAGGATATCGATCCGGAAGTCCTCCATAGCGGAGTACAGATACTCCTCGACCACGGTGTTCAGGCGGTGAATCTCGTCAATGAACAGCACGTCGCCCTCATCGAGGTTGGTAAGCAACCCGGCCAGGTCGCCGGGCTTCTCCAGCACGGGGCCCGAACTCATCTTCAGGTTGGTCTCCAGTTCGTTGGCGATGATGTAGGAAAGCGTCGTTTTTCCCAGTCCGGGAGGGCCGTGCAGCAAGACGTGGTCCAGGGCTTCTCCCCGCTGTTTGGCAGCTGCGATAAACACCTTGAGGTTTTCCACAATCCGGGGCTGGCCGCTGAATTCTTCCAGGGCTTTGGGGCGCAGGGCTTTCTCTACCTGCTGCTCCTCAGGATTGTTTTGTCCGGTATGTGGATCCAAATGCGGATTCATGGTCGTTTTGAGTTCAAAATAAAGGGCCGGGGTAAGGGGCCGCCGGCAAAAACCGATTTTTGAACGATTTTAAACCGAAAAGGACCCTGTTATCCAAAGCGCAAACGCTTAACTTTTTTTACTTTTGTGCGGCATTTTGGAAAACGGGGCCCGTCCCTAATAAACCTACAAAATACAAAATTCAATGAGCGGATCAAAAGTAAGCATGGAAAATGGCAAGTTGGTAGTTCCCAACGACCCGATCATTCCTTTTATTGAAGGCGACGGCACCGGTCCTGACATCTGGGCAGCTTCCGTTCGCGTGCTGGATGCGGCGGTGGAAAAGGCCTACGGCGGCGACCGCAAGATCGTATGGAAAGAAGTGCTCGCCGGCGAAAAAGCCTTCAACGTCACCGGCAACTGGCTCCCGGAAGAAACCCTGAGCACCATCGACGAATATATGATCGCGATCAAAGGTCCCCTTACCACCCCGGTCGGGGGCGGGATCCGCTCGCTTAACGTAGCCCTGCGCCAGCAACTCGATCTCTACGCCTGCGTGCGCCCGGTGCGCTATTTCTCCGGCGTGCCCTCCCCGGTCAAGCAGCCCGAACTCGTGGATATGGTCATCTTCCGCGAAAACACGGAAGATATCTACGCCGGCATCGAATACCTCGCCGGCACCCCTGAGTTGGAAAAACTGAAGAAGTTCCTGATTGAAGAGCTCGGAGTTAACCAAATCCGCTTCCCCAATACCGTCTCCCTGGGTATCAAGCCGGTTTCCGTAGAAGGTACCGAACGTTTGGTCCGCTCCGCCATCGAGTATACCATCGACAACAAGCTCCCCTCCCTCACCCTCGTACACAAGGGCAACATCATGAAATACACCGAAGGCAAGTTCAAGGAGTGGGGCTACCAACTTGCCGAGCGGGAATACGGCGATAAGGTGTTCACCTGGGCCCAATACGATCGCATCGCCGCCAAAGAAGGTTCCGCTGCCGCCAACCAGGCTCAGGAAGCCGCGCTGGCCAAAGGCGCTATCCTGGTCAAAGACGTCATCGCCGACGCTTTCCTCCAGCAGATCTTGCTGCGCCCATCAGAATACTCCGTCATCGCTACCCTCAACCTCAACGGCGACTATATCTCCGACGCCCTCGCCGCAGAAGTAGGCGGGATCGGCATCGCCCCCGGCGCCAATATCAACTACATCACAGGCAAAGCTATTTTCGAAGCCACCCACGGCACAGCGCCCAAATACGCCGGCCAGGACAAGGTGAACCCAAGCTCTGTTATTCTCTCCGGGGAAATGATGTTCCGCTATATGGGCTGGAAAGAAGCCGCAGACCTTATCATCAAAGCCATGGATGGGGCAATCGGCAAAAAACGCGTCACCTACGACTTCCACCGCCTCATGGAAGGCGCTACCCTGCTCAAATGCTCCGAATTCGGGGATGAGCTGATCGCGAATATGTGAAAAGTTGCGACGTTACGGAGTTACGAAGTTGCGGAGAAAAGTTGCGACGTCGCAACCTCGTAACGTCGCAACCTCGTAACCCCGCAGCTTTTTTTCGTCACTTCGCAACCCGTTTAATCGCCCACCCCTTATCCGAAACCATCCGCAGGAAGTATACGCCGGGGCTCAGCCCGGCGGCGGGGATGGAGCGTACCTCCTTCTGGACGTTTTCCCAGCGGTGCTTGCTCACGACCCTGCCGGATGGGTCAATCAGTTCCACCGTCATGATGTCAGAGGGTTCTTTCAGGTCAAACTGGATCTGCACCCAATCGGCTGCGGGATTGGGAAAAACGGTAGTCTGATCGTCGATCGACGGCAAATCCGGCGTGGAGGTTATGTCGCTTTTGCTGATATTCCAGCGAATCACATAAGAATAATCCCCTACCAAAGGACTAAAGCCATTCGGACTGTAGGTGTCTTGGGTAAGGTCCCCCGCTGTACCGGTCATAGTAGTTAAACGCGGCTTTCCGGTCAGCAGACTCAGCAGGTACTGCGCTTTATAGTCGTACCGGGTGCTTATCAGCGCATCCAGGGTGACGCCGTCGACTGCAGGGGCATAGTATTCCAGCATGACCAAATAGGTAGTAGAATCTTCCAACTCCAGGGCCGGTTCCCCGGGGCCGGGTACCGGCACCGAGATCAGCTGAAGGGGGTCGGATTCGGTCCCGAGCACTTCATAGAAATTAAAGGCGGCCAACGTGCGTTCGGCAGCCTGTGCGGCGCGGTCTCCATTGGCATCTTTCCATTTATACAGCGACAGAATCAGCGCCCGGTCTTTCATCTCGGCGGCATTGGGAATGACAAACTGAATATTCCGGGAGAAGACCCCTTTGCCCCTGGGAACGAAAAAAACATTTCCATAGGCCACAGAGGGGGGTTCGTTGGCAGCCCAGTTATTCAGATCCGGGGAGATCGTCCGGGTATTTGTGCCGTCCTCCTTTGCGAATGTCGAATCGGTAACGAAGAAGTCGAATATACGCGTGTTGTCGGAAGGATCGAAATCGGTCTCGGTGCCGGCCGCTTCGTATGCAGCGCGATAGCTTCCCACCGAATTGGGGGTGAATACTCCCTGTATGATCTGATTTTCCAGAAGTGCATTCGGCGGCAGCGCTCCTATCGCTTTTTCTGCCTGAAAACGGATGGCGGAAACGTTGTCCCGGACGGTCATTTTCAGGCGCACATTGGATTGGGCCTGCGATCCGATATTCTCCACATCGGCGAGAAAACCGATTGGCTCCACCTGGCTCAACGGGGTGAACATATTAGACGGAAGCGCATAGAAATCGGTGATCCGGAGGTTGTTCGGCTCCTGGACCAGAACCTGTACGTCGTCGATCACCCAAAAGTAATAATTGCCCTGGTACAAAAACTTGACGATGAGGCTGTCTGCGTTGGCGGTGCCGGGTAAGGGCACCAGCAGGTACGGGACCGTATTGACCTCGTAGGTTTCAAACTCCTGGTTTATGGCAGTAGTATCCCATGTAGCGCCGCCGTTGACCGACCATAACAACAGGTAATCGCTGTTGTACTGGCGCAGCGATTGGTAAAATTTCAACGTATACCCCGTGGTCCCCTGGCCCCGAAGCGGGATAACGGGCGAGATCAGCTCGCCAAGCTGCCCTGCAGGGCAATCGCCGGTGCCGAGCCCTTGTCCGCACACGCCGCCTTTGTCGTCCAGCAAATTGGAAGCAAAGACCATTGCTCCGTTGCAGCGGGAGGGCGACAGGATGTCCCCTCTGCCGCAATTGCCGGGAGCAGAAGCGTCGGCGTTCCACTGCCATAGGTCGCCTTTGGGCTGCGTTTGGCCGTTGGTGCACCAGATGTTTTTCACCGTCCAGCCGTTACGCCCTCCGGCAAAGTCTCCCTGGCCGGGAAGGTTGCCCCAAACGATGGTCCTCGCCAAGGTATCCTGCTCCGCCACAGGCCTGGCGGCAATGGCAATTTCCTGCCCTGCGTTCAGCGCGCTTTTCAACGCGGCGCCGGAGGCTTGAGTCACAAAGAAGCTGGGAATGACGACGTCTTGGGCAAACGGATCGGTGGGTCCCATATTGACCAGGACAGTGTCGGCGGCGTTGTTCATCACCACCACCGCTCTGGCGCCTTTTTTCTGAGCGTTGAGTACCTTCTCGGCAAAGCTGCAGGTTCCGCGGTCGATCAGGGCAATCTTGCCCGTGAGGTCGTTGCTGATACTCCCGCACCCCAGGGTACTCCCCTGCCCGTTGCTGACCAGAACCAAAGATCCGGAAATCCCACATAAAAAGGGGCCGAAACGGGCTATCTGCGCGCTGACGGCCGTTCCGCCGCCGGGTCCTGCCGGATTGATGGTTAAGGTATGCGTAGACTGACTTGCGGCAAAAAGAGGTAATGTCCAGAACAGAATAGCCAGGATATTTTTCATGCGAAATCCGTTTAGGAGTAAAATTAAGGAAAAACCAGGTTCTTTTGGGGGGCGAGCAAAAAAAGAACATACCCCGAGGCCGGGGGCCAGAACGGTGGAATGTTTGACTGCGGTCGGGGGACCGCAGAATAATCCTGCACGAAATCTGATCCCGCTTATTGCGGGACGGCAAACAGGTCTGCTCCCCCTCCTTCGGAGGGGGTTGGGGGGAGGCCCAACAACGGATTAAGCAGCAAACACCGTTTTGGGAAAGCTTCTAGGCAGAAAACGACGTGCCGCAGCCGCAGGTTTCCTTGGCATTGGGGTTGTTGAAGGCAAAACCCCGGTTGTTGAGCCCCTCTACCCAGTCGATTTCCATGCCCAGCAGGTAGATCGCGTGGGCTTTCTGCATAAGCACTTTCATGCCGCTGATTTGGTAGACCGTATCGCCTTCTTTTTCTTCGTCAAATCCCAACATGTAGGAAAAACCAGAACAACCGCCTCCTTTAACGCCAACCCGAAGCCCGTGATCGTCGGGAATGTTTTCCTCGGATTTAATACGAAGCAGCTGGCGCAAAGCGCCATCGGTGAGTTGTATCGGTTGTAGATCGGTCTTGACTTCGCTCATCTCAACAATTCCTTTTACCGTAAATTTAGATCAAATATACATAGGCAACAACGCAGGGGCAAAATTAGTTTGGACAAAAATCCGTTCTCCTGGGTGAGATTTTTGTCAATATCTGTTAGCTTCGTCGCAAAACGCACTGTATGCCTGTCTGGTTAACTACCCTGCTGGAAATTATCAAGGTTACTGTACCTGCCTTGATTGTGTACTTTACGATCGACCGCCTGCTTCGGCATTTCTTTGCGCAGCAACTCCGCCTTCAATCCGGCGAAAGCCGGGACAAAAGCAAGGACGCCACCCTGCCGCTCCGCCTCCAGGCCTACGAACGCCTCTCGCTTTTCTGCGAGCGCATCGACCTGCCCAATCTTCTGATGCGGGTACGCCCAGAAGGCCTCAACGTCAAGGAATACCGCCTGACGCTGTTGTTGGCTATACAGCAGGAATACGAGCACAACATTACCCAGCAGGTTTATGTTTCCGGCCAGCTTTGGGAAATCATCAAATTTTCCCGCGACGATACCGTAAACCTTATTAACCACGCCGCCGGGCAAATCTCCGGGCTGGAAGAAGGAAGAAAGCTGACAGAGACCATCTTCAACCTGCTGGCCCAAAGAGGAGGCACCGCCCAGGAAAAGGCGCTGGAGGCCATTAAAAAGGAAGCGGCGGTCTTGTTTGGGTAAGATAAGCCGCTTTTCGGTTGCGAAAAATTCCTTACCTTCCGGCGAACTCAAAACATCCAGCCATGAATGCAGCTGATCGCCGGAATTTCCTTCGCCGTTTTGCGGCTTTAGCGGGGGCCGCCGCCACCACGCCGTTTTTTGCCAGCGCCCAGGGCAAAACCCTGCTTAAATCCATCGAACGCCTTCAGGACAAATCACCGGCAGACACCGTCACCGACGAAACCTTCTGGTATCAGATTAAGCAGGCATACACCGTCTCTCCCAACATCATTAACCTGAACAACGGCGGAGTCTCTCCCCAACCCAAAGTCGTTCAGGAGGCGGTGGAGCGCTATAACCGCCTGAGCAACGAAACGCCCTCGTATTACATGTGGCGCACCCTCGACGAAGGTCGCGAGCCCCTGCGCCGCAACCTGGCTGCGCTCGCCGGCTGCTCTCCGGAGGAACTCGCCATCAACCGCAACTCCTCCGAAGCGCTGGAAACGATCATCTTTGGCCTCCGGCTAAAAGCAGGCGACGAGGTCGTGCTTACCAAACAGGATTACCCCAATATGATCAACGCCTGGAAACAGCGCGAAAAACGCGACGGGGTCGTTCTGAAATGGATCTCTTTTGATTTTCCCATGGAGGACAAAGCTGCTATCGTCAAAGGGTTTACCGATGCGTTTACCCCTAAAACAAAAGTGGTCCACATCACCCATATGATCAACTGGAACGGGCAGATCCTGCCGGCAAAGGAGATCGCGCAGGAAGCCCATAAACGGGGCATCGAAGTGCTCGTCGACGGGGCCCATACCTTCGCCCATTTCCAATATGCCATTCCTGAACTGGAATGCGACTACTACGGGACCAGTCTCCACAAATGGCTGTGCGCCCCGTTTGGCAGTGGGCTTTTGTATGTCAAAAAAGACAAGATCAAAAACCTGTACCCGTTATTTGCGGCCGGCGATCCCGAAAGCGACAACATAAGGAAATTTGAAAACCTGGGAACAAGGTCCTTCGCCATCGAACAAGGTATCGGAGTCGCGATCGATTTCCACCACATGATCGGTTCAGAGCGAAAAGAATTACGCCTGCACTACCTCAAAAACTACTGGGCAGAACGCGTACTCGACCTCCCCAACGTACGCCTGCATACGCCTTTGGCCAAAGATTGGAGCGGAGCGATCGGCCTGCTGGGCATCGACGGGAAAAAGCCCGGAGAGGTAGGCGCCCACCTGTTTAATGCACACAAAATCCATTCGACCACCATCGAATGGGAAAACATCCATGGAGTCAGGCTTACCCCCAACGTATACACGACCACCCGCGACCTGGATGTGCTGGTTAAGGCCATCAGGGACTACGCGCGGGTTTAAAACACTAGCGTTATGAACCGCGGACTACTGGCCATCCTGCTGCTGATCTTTTCCAATACCTTTATGACCATTGCCTGGTATGGCCATTTGAAGTTCACCCAATTCAAAGAGTTTGCCAAGTTGGGGATCGTATCCATCGTGCTCATCAGCTGGGGTATTGCCTTCTTTGAGTATTGTTTTCAAGTGCCTGCCAACCGGATCGGATATAAAGCCTACGGAGGTCCTTTTTCTCTGCTGGAGCTGAAAGTGCTGCAGGAGGTGATCACTCTGCTGGTGTTTATGGCATTTACCCTCCTGGTTTTCCGGCAGGAGCAATTTCGCTTCAACCACCTGATCGGTCTGGTTTTTCTGGTACTGGCAGTCTATTTCATCTTTAAAAAATAAGGACTATGAAAACCGTACGGGTCGTTCCTTTCGTTTGGCTGGTTTTAGCATCAGGATGCACTACATCAATACCAGACGAGGAAGACGTGGTATTTCAATACCCCGACCTGATTCTGAGCGATCAATTTTCGGGGCTATCGGTGCAGGGGAACACGATTTCGCTTACCGGGAAGAACAGCTTTTTGTATGGCGAGTGGACCCAGACCAATCAACCCGAAACGGATCTTAGAATATTGATTGCGCCAAAAGGACCGGCTCCCTCTCCTGGCTTTCTTCAAATAGACACCTATTCCGGCACGCAGGTTTCAGGCCGGAGGCTGTTAACCGCAACGGGATATCAGCTCCCTTTTGAGGAAGAAATCGGCATACTTACAGAGGTCCGCTTTTTACAGGAAGATGCAGGCAGCAGGATGTTCCTGACGGAAGAGTTGATGATAAAAATACGCAACGACCGGTATGTTGCCCTGTTCGTCGACCTGCAGATCGTGCGCACAGGGCAACATACGCTGAAAAAAATGGTCAAATAACTTAGCACTCTAAGGATATAGCAGGTATTTTTTCCGCATGGTTTTATACGCTTCCAGTTTGGGTTCCCAGGTAGCGCGGATTTGATCCTCCGTCATACCGGCAATAAGCTGTTTGCGCAGATGATCCCCGCCCGCCAGTTTGTCGATGAACATGGTAGGCAGAAAGAACTTGTCCTTTTGAGGGTAATTTTGGTAAAAGTGCATCAGGAAAAAGAGGTTGACCTTCTTCCAGTTGCGGATTTCCTCCGGGGTAAGACGGGTCAAATCATATCCTTTGCAGAGTTTGCCAAGCAAAACAGGCTGCATGGCGCCCTCTTTAGGCTCCGGAGTAAAGGAATAGTCCCCAATGGGAAAGTCGGGTGTTCCCAGCACTTGAAACTGTTTATCCGTTCCGCGGCCGACGCTCACCTGAGTTCCTTCAAAATAGCAAATAGACGGATAGAGGTATATAGCCCGCATGTTGGGCAAATTGGGAGAGGGCTTGCGGGGCAGTTCGTAGGGTGTGTCGTGAGTGTAACCTGCGCAGGGTATGACCTCCAGTTTGCACTTGGCGCCTTTTGCCAACCAGCCCTGGCCGTTGATCATCCGGGCATACTCGCCAACCGTCATCCCATGGACTACCGGTACCGGGTGCATACCTACAAACGAGCGATAAGCGGTATCCAACACCGGCCCGTCGACAAAGTGCCCGTTAGGGTTGGGGCGGTCGAGTACCATCAGCGGCAGGTTGTTTTCGGCGCAGGCTTGCATCACATAATGGAGGGTTGAAATGTACGTATAGAAGCGCACTCCGACATCCTGGATGTCGAAGATCATGAGGTCCAAACCTGCCAAATCTTCTTTACTGGGTTGGCGTTTTTGTCCATAAAGGGAAACTACCATTACACCCGTTTTCTCATCTTTGCCATCCGTGATCTTCTCTCCGGCATCAGCGGTACCGCGAAGCCCGTGCTCTGGAACGAATGCTTTTTCCACCCGGATGCCCAGCGCGAGCAAGGTGTCCAATAAATGCTGCTGAGCCACCGTTGCGGTATGATTAATCACTAACCCAACGGCTTTATCTTTGAGTTTAGGCAAATATTCCTCCAGACGTTCTGCGCCTACTGCAATGGCAGATTTTTCCCGGGGAACCACCACGCTGTTAACCTGGACTTCCTGGCACTTGCCAATCAGGGGAGCAAACAACAAAAGACCAACAAAAAATTTTATTTTCATAGGAATATTGTTTTAATTTGTTCAAAAATTAAATAAATGTACCAAACAAGGTACGACCTTTAATCCGATTTCGTGTCAAAATCCTACGCCGTCATCGACATTGAAACCACCGGAGGCCGGGCAGCCAGAGACCGGATCACGGAAATTGCCATCGTCCTCTACGACGGCGAGCGGGTCCTCGACCGATGGGAGTCGCTGATCAACCCCGAATGCTACATCCCGCAAGGCATCGTCGAACTAACGGGCATCACCCAGGAAATGGTGCGCGACGCGCCCAGATTTTTCGAAATCGCCCGGAAGGTGGTCGAAATGACCGAGAACGCCGTTTTTGTCGCGCACAACGTCCGCTTCGATTACAGTTTCATCTGCGAAGAATTCAAGCGGCTGGGCTATACCTACACCCGCAAGCAACTGTGTACCGTGCGGCTGAGCAGGCAGGCCTTTCCCGGTCTGCCCTCCTACAGCCTGGGCAAATTAGCCGCCTCGCTGGGCGTGCCCCTGGAAAACCGGCACCGCGCCATGGGCGACGCACAGGCTACCGCTGCCATCCTCGACCTGATCCTCCAAAAAGACGCCAACCAGGAGGAAGCCCAACTGATGATCAACCTGGGGCTGAAAGAGTCCAGGCTTCCCCAAAACTTCAGCCTGGAAAAAATCCATCAGCTTCCCGAATCCTGCGGGGTATACTATTTTCACGACGAAAACGGCGATGTGGTCTATGTGGGAAAAAGCATCAACATCCGGAAACGGATTGCGGAGCATTTCGCCGACCGCACGTCCAAAGCCTCCCGATTGCAACAACTGGTACACGACGTCACCTACGAGCCAACTGGCAGCGAACTGGTAGCCCTGCTCCTGGAGTCCCATGAAATAAAACGCCTCAACCCCCAGGTCAACCGCGCGCAGCGCCGGCGATCCTACCCCTATGTAATCCACTCCTGGACCAACGAGCAGGGTTATGTATGCTTTGCCATGGACCGCATGAGCCTAAAGGAACGAAAAGGCCTCCAGGTCGTTTCGGAATACGCCCAGCAGAACCATGCCCGCAACCACCTCCACTCCATCCGCGAACGGTTCGGCCTATGCGCCCACCTGTGCGGGGAAAGCAAAACCAATAAAGCGTGCTTTTTCTACCACCTCCGCCAATGCCAGGGCGCCTGTATCGGCGCCGAACCCCCCGAAAGCTATAACACCCGCGCTGCCGAAGCGCAGCAACTCCTCAGCACCGTCTTCGACGACGACTTCTACGTCGTCGACGTAGGCCGGGACCCCGGCGAGCTATCGGTCATCCTGGTCGAACGAGGGCTGTACCGTGGTTATGGATATCTCGACAAGCAGGGTTTCACCAGCAGCACTTCCGAAGTTCGGGACGCAGTGCGCTATTTTCCAGGCAACCCGGAAACCAATCGCATTATTCACCGATATATCAATCAGAATAAGGTGCTTGGCGTCGTACCACTGAAACCGGAGTAGCGGGATAACGAAGTTGCGAACAGGGTCTCTATACACAATTTCCTTCGCAACTTCGCAACTTCGCAACCTCGCAACCTCGCAACTTCGCAACTCCGTTATTTCCCTTCCAGAATCTTTTTCATTTCCAACTGCAACGCCTGCGCCTCGGCGGCGGCGGCTTCAGCAAAGCCGGGGCCGTTATTGGCATAAAGGATACTGCGGGAAGCATTGACGAGCAGCCCACACTCGCCGCTGAGACCGGCATCGCTGAGGGCTTTCAGGTCGCCGCCCTGGGCGCCCACGCCCGGTACGAGCAAGAAGTATTCCGGAGCTTCCTCCCGGATTCGGCGAAGGTCTTCAGGGTGAGTGGCACCAACTACGAACATTAGTTCATCCGGCCCTGCCCAGGTCATGGCCCGGCGCAACACCTTGCGATACAAAGGCAAACCGTCGGATTGTGGAGCAAACTGAAAGTCGGCGCTTCCTGGATTGGAGGTCAAAGCAAGAAGGATCACCCACTTGCCGGGAAAACCCAGAAAGGGCGCTACCGAATCTTCACCCATGTACGGCGCTACCGTGACCGCATCGCAGGGAAGCTGCTCGAAAAATGCCTTGGCATAAAGCCTTGATGTATTGCCAATATCCCCGCGTTTGGCATCGGCAATAACAAAATGGTCCGGACCAATGTACCGGACTGTTTTTTCAAAAAGTTCCCATCCGCTGGCGCCCAAGGCTTCATAAAAAGCCAAATTGGGCTTATAGGCAACGCAATAAGGGCGGGTCGCATCGATGATGCGCCGGTTAAATTCCCAAAGAGGATCCGGAAACTGGCTGTGAAGGAAAGCAGGTATCTTTTCCGCATCGGTATCCAGTCCAACGCAAAGGTAAGACGCTCTGGACCGGATCAGTTCAACTAAACGCTGGCGAGTCATGAAGAACCTTTTAGACCATCCTCCCATTCACTGCCACCACGCCGGCAATTTCAGGGACCTTGAATTTGATGGCATGTTCCACGCCTGCCCGCATTGTCATGAGCGTCATGCTGCAGTTTTCGCAATTGCCCAGCCATTTGATTTTCACAATATGGTCTTCGGTGATATCGACCACTTCCACATCGCCTCCGTCGACAGCCAGGTGGGGACGGACGTCATCCAGAGCTTCGTCAATGCGCTGCAGCAAAAGTTCCTTATCGGTATACGGCATATAATTGGTTTTCAAAAATTCTTTCTTTCGTCCAGTGGCTTTCACTCTGGGTTTAACCTCTTACTTCACTTCTACAATCCGGGTAGGTTCGAGCATTTCATTCCTGAGATGCACCTGGCGGAGCGTATTCTGGGCCAGCTTCAGGAAAGCTTCTTTTGTCATTGGGTCGTCTTCGCGCAGGATAGCGGGTTTGCCTGCGTCCCCTGCTTCCCGAATTCCCTGGACCAGCGGGATTTGGCCTAGCGTGATGCTTTCGCTCATCTCAGCCAGTTTTTGGCCCCCACCCTGACCGAAAATAAAGTATTTGTTGTCGGGAAGCTCTTTTGGAGTAAACCAGGCCATATTTTCTACAACCCCCAGGATAGGTACCTGAACAGAAGGCAGCAGGAACATATTCATGGCCTTGACGGCGTCTACCACGGCTACCTCCTGAGGGGTGGTCACAATGACGGCTCCTGTGACCGGCACAGTCTGCACCAGCGTAAGTTGAATATCGCCGGTGCCGGGAGGCAGGTCGACTACCAGATAGTCAAGAGCCGGCCAAAGGGTGTCCTGAAAAAACTGTTTGATAATACCGGCCAGTCTGGGCCCACGCAGCACCACTGCCTGTTCCGGTTCAATGATAAATCCGATGGAAATCACGGGAATTCCGTACGCTTCCAAAGGCACCATTTTCGGCTGGTTATATACCGACTGGATCTGCGGGCGCTGCCCCTGCAACCCCAACATCGTGGGGATGGACGGGCCATACAGGTCGGCGTCGATCAACCCCACTTTTGCGCCCAGCAGGTGAAGCCCCAAGGCGAGATTAACGGCGACGGTAGACTTGCCTACCCCGCCTTTGCCGGAAGCTACGGCGATGATATTTTTTACATGAGGAAGTGCGTTTTCCGGGCCTTGCGCTGCGGCATTGCGGGCCATCATATGCACATGGACGCTGGCCCCGGGGTATACCGCCTGAATGGCTGCCTGGCAGGCAAAATTCAAGTCAGTTTTATATTCGTTGTTGAGGGAGGGCAACTCCAGGGTAAACGAAACGTTATTGCCTTCGACATGCAGGTCGCGGACCATATTCATGGAGATCAGATCCTGCCCGGTATTGGGATCCGTTACCTGAGTAAGGGCTTTGACAATTTTAGAAGTTTCAAGACTCATGTGATAGAAACATTTTTTGGCCCCTGCTATCAGGGATGGTTGCGCTGTAAAAGTACAAACAAAATACAGGGAGCAACAGTTTTTCATTTACATTTGCACTGCCATGATAGTTCACGAGAACCTCGATCAATTACCAAAATTCCATAATGCCGTTGTTACCATCGGATCGTTCGACGGCGTGCATAAAGGGCATCAGAAGATCATCGCCCAGGTAAGTCAATTAGCGCGCAGTATTGGCGGAGAAAGCGTTTTGGTTACCTTTCATCCGCATCCCCGCATGGTCGTTTATCCCAGAGAAGGCGCTGTGGACTTGATCACCACGCTGGAAGAAAAAATTCAGCTTTTACGAGGGTATGGGGTCGACCATCTGATCGTCGTACCTTTCACTGTTGAATTTTCCCAGCTTAGCGCCGACGAGTATATTGAAAAGTTTCTGGTAGGACATATACACCCAAAATATATCGTCATTGGGTTTGACCATAAATTCGGGTTGGGCAGGCAAGGCGATATCAACTACCTGCGGTGGCATGCAAAGCGGTTGGGTTTTGACGTCGTAGAGATTGAAAAACACGAAGTGGAGGAAGTAACCGTAAGTTCTACCAAAATCCGGCGAGCGATAGAGCGTGGCGACGTCCAGGCCGCCGCATTACTTATGGGCCACTACCCTACCCTTACAGGAACGGTTGTGCACGGAGAAAAGATAGGAAAACAGCTGGGCTTTCCGACCGCTAATATCCAACTGAACGAGAAGCACAAACTCGTGCCTCCGGATGGAGTATATGCCGTGTTTGTGCGGCTGAAGAACGACCATTTCGGGGGAATGCTTTATATCGGATCCCGGCCAACCTTGGGCAATCGAAAAGCGCGCACCATCGAGGTGAATATTTTTGGGTGGAATCAGGCGATCTACGGAGAACCCATCCAGGTTGAACTGGTAGATTTTATTCGCGGAGATCTGAAATTTGAGAACCTCAATGCCCTGCGCCAGCAGTTGAAAAAAGACCAGGAATCAACGGAGGAACGCCTTCTCCATGCCCCCCGGCTGGGACCTCTTTCGGAGAAAAAAGAAACTCCTGAAGTAGCGGTGGTGATCCTGAATTACAATGGCCGGACCTACCTGGAGCAATTTCTTCCAACCCTGCTCAACAGCACGTTTCCCAATCTGACAATCATCGTAGCGGACAATGGTTCTGCTGATGATTCCATGCGTTTTCTGGAAGCGCATTATCCCCAAATTACCCGCATACAACTTCCGAAAAACTACGGCTTTGCCGAAGGCTACAATCTGGCGCTTCGTCAGATCCGCTCGGATTATTACATTCTACTAAACTCTGATATTGAAGTAACTCCCGGTTGGATTGAGCCTGTAATTGACCTCATGGAACGCGACCGCACCATTGCGGCTGCCCAACCCAAGATCCGTTCGTTCACCCATAAGGAATGCTTCGAATATGCCGGCGCCTCCGGCGGCTGGCTCGACCATCTCGGATATCCCTTCTGCCGCGGCCGCATTCTTGCGACGACCGAGGAAGACCGGGGGCAGTACGACCAGATCCAGGAAATATTCTGGGCCACCGGCGCCGCGTTTTTTGTCCGGGCCACCGTTTTTCACAACCTGGGGGGATTTGACGGAAATTATTTCGCTCACGCTGAAGAGATTGACCTCTGCTGGCGCATGAAACGTGCGGGGTATAAAATCGTCGCCCACCCGGGCTCGGTAGTTTATCACGTAGGCGGAGGAACCCTCGATTACCTCAACCCTTTCAAAACGTACCTCAACTTCCGGAACACCCTGTATACGATCACAAAAAACGAACCCTGGCAAAAACTTCTTTGGCTCATTCCCATGAGATTGGCCCTCGACGCGGTCGCTTCCCTGTTGTTTCTTTCCCAGGGGCGGTTTGCCCACATTTGGTCCATCGTCAAAGCGCATTGGACCTTCTTCCCGAGGCTTCTGCTAGTCCTGGACGACCGCTGGAAATATAGCGAACGGATCCAAAAGCACCGCATCAGCGTGTATCCACGCCAAACAGGACGTTATCCGGGGGCCATCATCTGGGATTATTATATCCGCAAACGCCGCCATTTCTCCGAAATCATCCGCCGATGAAACCAGGATTGAACCTTCTCTACGACGATGCGGACCTTCTGGTAGTAGAAAAACCTGCCGGGGTATTGACGATCCCCGACCGGTTTGACTCCTCAAAACCCAACCTTCTGAACATGCTCCAGGAGGCCTTCGGAGAAATCTGGGTGGTTCACCGCCTCGACAAGGAAACCAGCGGACTAGTCTGTTTTGCCAAAAACGAAGAAGCGCACCGCCACCTCAACCTCCAATTTGGCGACCGAACGGTAGATAAGATTTACCTCGCTCTCGTTGATGGAAGACCCACCCCGCCCTCCGGCAGCATCGAACAACCCATAGCTCCCCATCCGGGCATTGCAGGCAAAATGACCATCCATAAACACGGAAAATACGCCCTTACCCTGTACCGTGTAGTCGATACCTTTCGAAACTTCTCCCTGGTGGAAGCCAATATCAAAACGGGAAGAACCCACCAGATCCGGGTCCACCTAAGTTCAATCGGTCATCCGCTTGCCGTCGATCCCCTTTATGGCAAACGGCAGGCCCTGTACCTCTCGGAGATCAAATTGCGCAACTTCCGCACGGGCAAGGAAGAATCCGAACGCCCCCTGATGCAAAGGCTTACCCTCCATGCGCTCAACCTGGGCGTCACCCACCCCCGCACCGGCGAACGCGTTGTTGTTGAAAGCCCCCTGCCCAAAGACTTCCGCGCGATGTTGAACCAACTCGACAAATGGGGGAGATAGACAGTAGACGGTAGACGGTAGACGGTAGACGGTAGACGGTAGACGGTAGACGAAAAAAATATACCCACTCAACCACCTAACCACTCAACCACCTAACCACCCAAAACATGTCCGGATAATTACTATTTTTACCGCATGAACGATTCTCAAAAACAAGGAAGGAGCGAATGGATCTGGGCAGCAAGGGGAGCGCTTTTTTTCCTGCCTTTCCTGGGGGGGGTTCATTTGTTTGACTGGGACGAGATCAATTTTGCAGAAATTGCGCGGGAGATGCTTGTCACCGGCGACTACCTGCGCCCGCAGATCGACTTCCAGCCTTTCTATCAGAAGCCTCCGTTGTTCATATGGATGCAGGCCATTTTTATGCAATTCCTTGGGGTAGGCGAAACCGCAGCCCGGCTTCCCAACGCCGTATGCGGGATGCTCACCTTGTTTTTTCTCTTTCGCCTTGGCAGTAAATTATACAACCCGCGGTTTGGGGCACTTTGGGCGGGAACCTTTATGGGATCGGTACTCCCATTCCTTTATTTCAAATCCGGGATCATCGATCCCTGGTTCAACCTGTTCATTTTCCTGGGACTCACGCACCTTATCTTTTTTTACTGGAAAAAAGAAGGCTGGGACACTCCCTGGCATCGCGAACCTTTCTGGTATCTCTCCACTGCCGGCATCTTGATTGGGTTGGGTATCCTGACCAAAGGGCCGGTAGCATACCTGCTACCCGTTTTGGCCCTGGGCGTTTACTGGCTATATCAGAATCTCCGTTTTTATATCTCCATTCCTCAAGCTATCCTTTTCACCTTAATCGCGTTCCTGACGCCGATGGTCTGGTTTGGAGCGGAGGCGGCCTTGAATGGTCCGGCGTTTATTGCGGAGTTCACCAAGTACCAATTCCGCTTGTTTTCTACTGCCGATGCAGGGCATAAAGGGTTTTTCGGATACCATTTCTTCGTGCTGCTGATCGGTTGCTTCCCGGCGTCGGTTTTTGCCCTACGGTCCTTCCTTCGCAAAGACCCTGTGGAGACCAAACCGGGAGAAGAAGACGAGGAGGAGGACGACGAGGCCGACTATCATTCCGATTTCCGGCGCTGGATGAAGATCCTGTTCTGGGTAGTCCTGATCCTCTTTTCTCTGGTAGGCACCAAGATCGTTCACTATTCCTCCCTGGCGTATTTTCCGCTAACATATCTGGCCGCTTTTACCCTGCATCAGCTTCTCGAAGGGAAACTGGCATTCAATGGGCTCATGAAGGGGTTTTTGTGGGTAATCGGAGGGATATATATGCTGATTTTGCTCGTCTTACCCTGGTTTGGGAAAAATACCGCCTGGCTGAAACCATTGTTCAACGACCCGTTTGCCCAGGCAAATCTGAATGCCCAGGTTCATTGGACTGGTCTGGAGGCGCTTCCCGCACTGTTTCTGGGCGCCCTCCTATTCTTGTCCATTCGGGCGTTTCAGCGCGACCTGGGCTGGATGGGCTTCCGCATTTTATTCGGAGGAGGGGCAATTTTCATTTTTGCCACCCTTATCTTTTTCGTCAAAAGGGTTGAAGGCTACTCGCAGCGTGCCGCAATTGAGTTTTTCCAGGGGAAAGCCGACGAAGACTGCTATATTCTCACACATGGGTACAAATCCTACGGTCATCTTTTCTATGCAAGAAAAAGACAACCTCTGAACGCCCAAAGCCATGACCGCCATTGGCTGCTCTATGGCAATCCCGACAAACCGGTCTATGTGGTGACCAAAATCCAAAAAATAGGCGAACTTAAAGAGCTGCCTCAATTGGAAGAGATCTACCGCAAAAACGGGTTTGTTTTTTACCATCGCGTCCAATAGCCTGGAAAAATCAGGGCCATCCTATTTAAAGACGCAAGATTTTGCGTCCTTACAATACCCGATGCGTTCAGGAAAGGGCCTCCCTTCGGATCGCCTCCACTTCCTCTGCGGTTTTGGGAATTGGACGGCCCAGAACCTTATGGCCATCCTCCGTAACGAGTACGTTGTCTTCAATCCGGACACCGCTGAAATTCCGGTAGGCTGTCAGGTTGTCGTACCGGATAAAATCCAGGAATTTCCCTTCGGCCTTCCATTTGTCGATCAGTTGGGGTATAAAATAGATCCCGGGTTCAACGGTAAGCACAAAGCCGGGCTCCAGTTCCCGGGCAAGGCGCAGGGATTTCAGGCCAAACTGAGTACTGCGCTCCATACCCGGGCGGTATCCTACGAAGTTTTCGCCAAGCCCTTCCATATCGTGCACGTCCATGCCCAACGAGTGCCCGAGTCCGTGGGGGAAGAACAAGGCGTGAGCACCCGCAGCTACCGCTTCGCCCATATCCCCCTGCATTAAACCCAGGGCTTTTAGCCCTTCGGCGATCTGGAGGGCTGCTCCCAAATGGATGTCGCGATAAGGAACGCCTGGCCGAACAGCCTTAATGGCCGCTTCCTCTGTAGCCAAAACCAGGTTGTAAATTTCTTTTTGCTGGGAGCTGAACGCATGCGAAACCGGAAACGTTCGGGTAATATCTCCGGCGTAATGCCGCCTGGTTTCCGCTCCAAAATCACCCAGCACCAACTGGCCTTCCCTAAGCATGTTATGGTGCTCGTGGTTATGGAGTACATGGCCGTTGATAGTCAGGATAGTGCCATAAGCGGAGCGCCCACCTTCTGAAACCGCAATCCCCTCCACGATGCCGGCCAGATGGGCTTCGGTAATACCCGGGCGGGCTTCCCGCATGGCGGCGAGGTGCATCATACGGGTAATATTCACCGCTTTTTCCATTTCCTCTACCTCCTCCGGGCTTTTGACCATCCGCTGGCGGACGATCGCGCGGATCAGTGCCTCCGACGACTCCCCGCGCACCCGGCCAACCGGAATTTTCAGCCAATCAGCAAGCTGAATGGTTTGATCGCCCCGATAAGGGGGAAGAAAATGGATCTTCCGCCCCTGGTTCATTGCTTTTTGGATCGCTCCCTCAATTTCTTTATAAGGTTGAACGCCTTCTATACCAACCTGGCCTGCCAATTCGTGCAGGGTAGGTTGTGGGCCCATCCAGACGATATCGTCCAAAGTCAATTCGTCGCCAAACAACGTAGCAGAGGCCGCTTCACAATCCAGGAGGATCGCCAGATGGGGCAAATCCAGCCCGGCAAAATATAGAAAAGAACTATCCTGGCGGAAAGGATACAGATTGTCCGCATAGTTCATTGGCGCTTCCTCGTTACCGTACAGCAGAATCAGTCCGGCGCCGGTATCCTGCATGAGCTGGCGCCGGCGGTCGATGAAGGTAGATTTTGAAAACATAACATGGGAATTTGGAGATGGTTAGGTAGACTGGTTAATTGCTTTTGCGCTGCTTTAATTCGTCGCGGATTGCGGCTGCCCGCTCATAGTCCTCGTCGTCGAGAGCCTCCTCCAGCATCTGCGAAAGCTCGTCTTCGGTAAACCCCGACAGAGTGCTGCGTTGCTGGCCGGCAATAGCTTTTTCCGGCGGGTTTTCCCAAAAAATGCCGGCTTCCTCCATGATCGGGCTGTACGTAAAAATCGGACACCCAAACCGGATAGCTAGCGCCAGGGCATCGGAGGTTCTCGAATCCAACTCATAAATTCCCCCTTCCGGCAAGCTGCACACCAAAACGGCGTAAAAGACGCTGTCGCGCAGTTCGGAAATTACGACTTCTTCAATTTGAATGGAAAAGGTGCGCAGGGTGTCGGCAAAAAGATCGTGGGTCAAGGGGCGTCCGCCCTTTACGCCTTCTGCGGCAGCGGCGATCGCGTGGGCTTCAAAACTCCCGATCACTACCGGAAGGCGGCGTTCGCCGTTCTCTTCCTTCAGAATCACCAGGTAGCTGGAAGGCTGGGCTTCATTATGCACCAACGCCATGATCTGCAATGGAATCTTATTCATGATTCGGGATACCCTTTAAATCTAACCTAAAGATGCGAAAAAAACGGGATTCCCGCTAACCTAAGCGAAAGGATTGCGAATTCATTCCACCGGGTTTCAACAAATCCGGGGTAACTGCTCCCCGGGAAGCATACCGACAACCCGCTTCCCTCCAATTCCGCTTTGGAGCGTCACCTGGCCCGGATGATCCTTTACTACGGCGCCGATTGTGCATGCATGCCGGCCCCCTTCGAAGGAACGGATCGTTTCCAGCGCCGCCGATTCTGCTTCCGGACTCACGATCGCCAGGAAAACCCCTTCATTGGCCACATACAGGGGGTCGAGACCCAGAATCTCGCAAGCGGATGCAACGACTTCGTCAATTGGAAGCAACCGCTGCTCCAGGGCAATCCCCAGCCTCCGGTCGCGCGCTACTTCGTTCAGCGTTGTGGCTACGCCGCCCCGGGTTGGATCGCGAAGCAAACGGACGTGATGGCCAACCGCGTCCAACAACCGGAGGACTATGTCTTTTAGCGGCCGCGTATCGCTTCGGATCGCGCTTTCAAACTCCAGCCCTTCCCGAACGGACAAAATAGCCATCCCGTGCGCCGCCATCGGGCCGCTGATCAGGATTTTATCCCCCGGGGCAATGCGCCGGGTATGGATGTCGGACAAAGGATGAAGCATCCCGATACCCGTCGTATTAATGAAAATGCCGTCGCCTTTACCCCGCTCCACCACCTTGGTATCCCCTGTAACGACCTGTACGCCTGCTGCAGAACAGGCCTCGCGGATAGATAAGAGGATCTCCCAAAAATCCGTCATTAATAGACCTTCTTCAAGGATAAAACTTAAAGACAAAAACTGCGCCGAAGCCCCGCACATCGCCAGATCGTTGACCGTGCCGTTGACAGCGAGTTCGCCGATATTGCCTCCGGGAAAAAACAAGGGAGAAACGACGTAACTATCGGTGCTGAACGCTACTTTCCCGGTAAGTTCCAGCACGGCGCCATCGTGTTTTTCTGCAAGCCAGTCGTTGTTCAGCAGATCAAAAACGCCCGCTTCCAGCAGCTTGTTGGTCAAGAGCCCACCGCTGCCGTGCCCAAGCAAAATGCGGTCAAAATCGAGCTGGGGTAAGGGGCAATTTAAACTCAGTAAAGAAGCCATAGCATTTGGTTATAACCGGTCTCTCCTTTCAAATAAATCATGCCACGGGAACTAGAGGCGATAATTCGAAAGATACATTTTTTCCTGGGATTAGTCCTTCCGCCCACAGGGCGATTTGCCCCAGGGCAATGTTTTCATCATTAGCCGGCATTTCCTTGTGAAAATGAAGGGAAAAATCCTGCCCGAGCCGAAGTGTAAGCAACTCCGTCAGCACCGCGTTTTGGAAAACGCCGCCGCTACAAGCCAGCGAGCGGGCGCCATGCTCCAGGGCAACAGAGCGAACAGACTCCACAACCCACCCGTGAAAACGGGCCGCAATGCGCTCCACATCCAATCCCGCACGGCGATCCTCAACGAGTTGCTCCAGCAAGTGGAACACACTCACCTGCCCGTAATCCAACCGGCAGGCATAGGGCATTTCCGTTTCCCATCCGTGTTTTTCAAAAAAGGACAAAGCCGCCGTTTCGAGGAGCATGGCTGCTTCGCCTTCATAGGTACAGCGAATGGGAAACCCGCATAACGCAGCCACCCCATCAAATAACCTGCCCATGCTGGAAGTTTGCAACCCGCCTTTCCTTTTTTGCAACCTGGCATAAATTTCCCATTCCTGGTCCGTAAACCAGGGGCGGATCAGCGGAATTGCGTCCGGTATTCCGGATGCCAGCGCGAGGGCGCAAAGCCGGGGCTCCCGGGCCATTTTGTCGCCTGCCAGGTGCGGAAAGTAGGCGAGATGCCCCACGCGCTGAATAGCACGGGAACCGTAAACAAAAAACTCCCCGCCCCAGATCTGCCCGTCGGTCCCCAGGCCGGTACCGTCAAATACAACGCCCAAAATGGGTTCATCTGCTCCGAACAGATCGTGTTCGGCCAAAACGGCTGCGAAATGCGCTTCGTGGTGCGGAACGGTTCTCACCGGAACGCCGTGCCTGTCCGCGTATTCCATCGCGAGTTGATGGGAAAAATAGCCCGGATGCAGGTCCGCCAGGATCAATTCCGGCCTGGCCCCGAGGACCTTAAAAAAATGGTCCAGCGTGAGGCGGAAACTGCGTTGGGTGTCGTATTGGTCCAGATCGCCCAGGTACTGACTCACATAAGTATTGCCGGCATAAAGCCAGGCAAACGCGCTTTTCATATCCGCGCCGAAAGCCAGGCAATTGCCTTCCCAGAAGCGGGCGGCATGCAACAGCAGCGTGGGCGCCAACCCCCGGGAGCGACGCAGCCAAACCGGCTGTTGAGACAGCGGAGTTAAGCGAAGCACCGAATCGTCCTGAGGAACCACTATGGGCCGGTCGTTGATGAGGACGGCGTCGGCAATAGCCGTCAGTTCGGAAATAGCCTTTTCGTCCTCAAACACGATCGGCGACTGGCTTACGTTCCCGGAAGTGGCGATCACAGGCCGGGGAAATGCCTTCATGAGTTGCTCCAACAACGGAGCGTAAGGCAGCATGACCCCCAGGTGGGTAAGTCCGGGCGCCAGGAGATGCATCGGCAGGGGCATGGCGTTCAACGCCTTTGCCCGAAGCAGAACAATGGGCGACACCGGGCCGAGCAAGGCTTGCCTGGCGGATTCCGAAACGTGGAGGCCCCCTTCGATGGCTTCCATAGAAGGGTAAAGCACCGCAAAGGGCTTAGAAGGGCGGTGCTTGCGCTGCCGAAGCTGGCCAATGGCCTCCTCGCAGGAGGCATCGGCCAGGAGCAGATAGCCCCCAATACCTTTCACCGCCAGGAGCTGCCCCGCTTCGAGCGCCTCCGCCGCCCGGCGGATTACCTGGGCCGCATCTGGATGGAAACCGCCGCTGCCCTTCTGGTCGAACCACCCCAGACGGATGCCGCAGGCCGGACAGGAATTGGTCTGGGAAAAGTAACGGCGGTCGAGCGGGTCGCCGTACTCGGCGGCGCAAGCGGGGCATTGAGTAAACGCTTCCATAACGGTGCGTTCCCGGTCGTACGGGAGGGCGCGCACGATGGAATACCGGGGGCCGCAAAGGGTGCAGGTGATGAACGGATACCCAAACCGGCGGTTGGCGGGGTCGAGCAGTTCGCGCCGGCATTCGGGGCAAAGCGCGAAATCGGGCGACAGAAGGAGATCAGGGGCGCCGCCCGCCTCGCTATGGCGAATATCAAACCCCTCAAATAGCGTTTCTTCAACTTGCCCGGCACGAATACCGGTTATCCGGGCCAAAGCAGGCGCCCGGAGACGCAGCGTATCCAAACATTCCTCCAGGGCTTCTGCGGAGAGGTTTACCTGAATATGCACGCCGTTCGCGGTATTCGACACCCAGCCGGTCCACCCCCGCTCCAAAGCGAGCTTGTAGACAAAGGGGCGGAACCCCACCCCCTGCACCTGACCCCGGATATGGATATGGTAGGTAGGCATGGGAGTTACAACAATAAGGCGTAAGCGAACCAAAGCAGCGGCGCCTGTCCGTGAAAATCGCCGGTAATAGTTGGTCGGTTCAGGTAAAAAGACTGATCCTGGCTTTGGCCCGTCCCGACGCAGACCTGGCGGATCTTGCCCTCCGGGGAGAGGTAGTCCGTCAGGGCCAGCCAAGCTTTTTGGTATGCCTGCCCAAATTCCTTTTCAGGGAGTATTCCCTTTTTCACGCCTAAAGCCATTGCATACCCAAACATAGCCGTGCTGGAAGTTTCTTTCCAGGAGGCTTCCACGTCGACCAATTGCCTCCACATGCCATCCTCGGCCTGATAGGCAAGCAACGCCTGCATCATCTTTTTGTACCCGGAAACGATCGCCGGATATGCCGGATGGTTCCGGGGTAATTCGGAAAGCACTTCGGCCAAACCCGCCGCCACCCAGCCATTCCCCCTACCCCAGGAAAACGGCGCATTGGGTCCATGAAAAAACAACCCGTTGGGTTGTTGCAATTTTTCCAGGTAGGCTGCGGTTTCCATGGCAGCCCGGTCCAGATAAAGCCTATTTCCCGTAGCGCGGAAAGCCTGGATTTGAAGGCTTCCTATCATCCAAACGTCGTCGATCCAAAACCTGGTTTGTCTGGTTAACCCATTGGGTAAGGGGTCTTTCCACTGGCCATCGGCGAATTCCATCCCTTGTTTGAAATATTCCTGGTTTTGGGTTTGGCGGTATAATTCCAAAGGCAGGATGCCATAAACATTGGCGTCTACGTGGTTGGCAGTGTTAATCACCCGGTCGTCGGTCACCTTTTGATACCGGGCAGAAAGACGGTCCAAGGTGGGTATGTCCTTCAACCGCCCGGCGACCCGGACCGCTCCAAAGGCGGCGCAAACTTCCGCATAATGGACCGCCTTGACCTGCTCCGTGGAATACATCATAAAACCAGGACGGGATAAAAGATCCTCCGTAACTGCCCTGTAAACGGCCTCCGGCGATTTCTCCCCGGGCCAAAAGGGCTTTTTATTCGTTGCGCAGGAGCTGGGCAATAAGCTCACCGTACATAAAAGCAATGGAAGCAGTTTCATGATTTACCCCTTCGATGGTTTGCTGCTCAAATTACAAAAAAGCGGTTTGTTTTAGGCATGCCGGGCTGGGTTTGGGAATAGGGCCTACAAAATCCTTCAAAGGATTTTATATATTTCGAAAAAACAGCTGCTGTATGAAAAACGCGCTACTCCTTTTGGCCTTTACGCTGCTCCTGGGGACCTTCTCCGGGTCTGCACAAACCAAGATCGATCCCAAGACCATCGCTGAAAAGATGCAATGGTTTGCCGACGCCAAACTAGGCATCTTCATCCACGCGGGCATTTATTCGGTGCAGGGGGTCGACGAGTCGTGGAGTTTTCACAACAAAAAAATCAGCCACGCAGACTATATGAAGCAGCTTCAGGGGTTCACCCTGAAAAAGTACGACCCGGCAGCCTGGGCCGGCCTGATCAAAGAGAGCGGGGCCCGGTACGCGGTCATCACGACCAAGCACCACGACGGAGTCGCGATGTACGATACGAAAATGAACAACCTCAGCAGCGTCCAGGCGACGCCCGCCAAAAAGGATATGATCCAGCCGTTTTTTGAGGAATTGCGCAAACGGGACATCAAGTGCGGCGCTTACTTTTCGCTGATCGACTGGTCGCATCCGGATTATCCCGGTTTTTTGACGGATAGCTCCCGGTACGCCGTGCCGGATGATTACGTGCGCTGGAACCGCTTCCGGACCTTTTTCCAGGGGCAGATCCGGGAGATCGCCAGCCAGTTGAAGCCAGACCTTTGGTGGTTTGACGGCGACTGGGAACACAGCGCCGAGCGCTGGGAATCGGAGAAGGTGCGCCACCTGGTGTTGTCCGGCAACCCCAACGCGATCATAAACGGACGTTTGCAGGGGTATGGGGATTATGCTACTCCCGAGCAAAACTTCCCGGTTTCCCGGCCCAAATACCCCTGGTGGGAGCTTTGCATGACCATCAACAACAACTGGGGCTATCAACCCGCAGACACGAATTGGAAAACCCCCTACGAGGTGATCACCATCTTCGCCGACGTCGTATCCAACGGAGGAAACCTGCTCCTGGATTTCGGGCCCAGGGAAGACGGCACGATTCCCGAAGAAAGCGTCCGCGTGCTCAAAGAACTGGGCGCCTGGAACCGCAAGCATGCGGAAGCCGTTTTTGGAACGCAACCCGCCTTACCGCAGGGGCACTTCTATGGCCCCACCACCCTCTCCAAAGACAGTACCACCCTCTTTCTGTTTCTGGCCGGAAATCCCGGCAAAGACGTCGTCCTCAAAGGCCTGGTCAGCGAGATCGAAAGCATCTCCGTGCTGGGCGCCAATGCCCCGGCGTCCTGGAAGATCGTCGGCAAGATTTCCTGGAGCGCCGTGCCCGGCCTGGTGTATATCCAGGTTCCCCAAAGCCAGATAGACCCGTACATGACTGTCCTGAAAGTAAAATTGAAAAGCCCGCTTCGGCTTTACCGGGGAGAAGGGGGTTTGTAAGGAAGAGGAAAAACGGTTTAAGTTATCTCAAAGCCCAGTCCAGGGTGTGGGCGGCCTCCCCCAACCCCAGACGCTGCGGTCTGGACGGATCGCCCTCCGAAGGAGGGGAACCGTGTTGGCAAGGGCAGGGAAAAAGGCGCCAAATTAATGATTTCATTGTCTAAAACGATGCTGCTCCCCCTCCTTTGGAGGGGGTTGGGGGGAGGCCCAACCCCAGATTAAGCACCTTTTCAACGTTTTGAGATCTTCTAAACCTAAAATTATGGGTAAAAACAAAACGCATCCAGGTCTTTGGGCATTACTGCTTCTTTTCATTGGCCTGCAAACCCAGGCAACAGGGCAGCGTACCCTGGCCGAATCCGAGCAAATGCGGTTCCGCGCCCAAATCAGCCGGGATACGGCGCTGCTGGCGGGGTTAGTGGCCGACGATCTGATGTATATTCACTCCAACGCGCTGGTAGAAGACAAAGCAGACTTCCTGCACACCGTGGGCGGGGGCGCTATCCAATACCTGTCCATGGAAAAGACGGAAAGCGACGCCATTCGCGAATGGGGCAAAACGGGTCTTTCGCGCGGCGTGGTCAAGGTCAGCGGCATCTTTCAGGGCGCCGCCTTTGACATGACGTTGCGGTTCACTTCCGTTTACCGCAAGGAAAAAGGAACGTGGAAGCTGTTTTCCTGGCAATCGACCCGGGTACTGTAAGGGACACGGCGATTTAGATCCCGTTGAACCGCAGAGCCAAACCTCCCCAGGCATGAAAATAGGCCGACTCAAATTCCGGGCTTTGCATGTGTTGAAACACCCGTACGGTGATGCCCTTAAACTGGATTTCCACGCACGTTTCTCCGCAAAGAAGCAGCCGGCGCAGCAGGTCGTCTTCCAGTTGCCGGAAAAGTCCGTTTGATGCCACCGCACGAACCCCCACCTGAGTAAAGAGGCCAACGGAAAAAGGACCGCTGTTGGCAAACGAATGGAAAGGAAGGCGGCCCAGCGAGAGCCACAAGCCTCCTTCGGCCGTGTTCCATAGCGTTCCTGCATCTACCCGGCTATACATGCCGGGGATTAGCGGGAAGCTGCCGGAACGTTGGGCCCAATACCGCGACGTCCATTGCCCCTGCAGCACAGCCTGGTTTTGCAATTGGTTTTCCCAACCAATGGGTTCGGCGACCCCGACGATGGTGTGGGCCAGTTTTTGCAGTTCCTCCCCGAAAGCAATCGCCCCAAGCGCCCCAAAACGGATTTGCTGCTCGTTCCAGACGCCGGGCTGTATCTTCTCCTGAGAAAAATGAAACAGGAACAACGCAGCGTACGGATAATCCCTGGACGGGGGCAAAGGCTGGTGGATATTGGCTGGAGAAAAAATCTGATGCTCGGCGCCGAACCCCCACCAAGTTTGAGCTGACCGGCTTCCAAACGGCAAAAAAAGGTCCCGGAGTTCAAACCGGCCTTTGCCCCAAAGCGGTTTCGCGCCCCACTCCGGCGCCAGAAAGGAGGCATACATCCCATTGGTAAAATACCGGTCGGACATACCCACCAGGCGGTAACGGTCGTTAGCTAACCGCAGTTCCAACACGCCCTCATGGCCTTGGGAAAGCATACGCCAAGGAAGGCAGCAACCCAACAGGATTGCGCATGACAGGGTCATCCGGGCAGAGGTCAACCATCGCATCTTCTTAGACGTTAGACGCTGGACATTAGACGCTAGACGCTAGACGCTGGACGTTAGACGTTAGACGTTGGACATTAGAGGTTGGAGGTTGGACGCTAGACAGGATGATACCCTTTTCTAACGTCTAACACCTAACGTCTAACGTCTAACGTCTAACGTCTAATGCCTAACGTCTAACACCTAATTCTTCACCAATATATAGAAATTTTCAATAGACTTGTTTGTGGGATGAATCCACTACCTTTGAAGCGATTAAATCATACCATCCGCTTATGAAAACCGTACAGGAACTGCTGGCATTACTGGACCTGGAACCTATCGAGAAAAACTTATTCCGGGGGCATAGCAAGACGGTCGGCAGCAAGACCGTTTTTGGAGGGCAGGTTCTCGCACAATCCCTTATTGCTGCTATGCGCACCGTGCCTTTGGACCGGGTGCTGCATTCCCTGCACTCCTATTTCGTATTACCCGGCGATTTGGAGCGCCCCATTGTATTTCAGGTGGAGACCATTCGCGACGGAGGGAGTTTCACAACCCGAAGGGTGAAAGCCATTCAGAATGGGGAAGCCATCTTCCTTATGTCGGCGTCCTTTCAGTTAGTCCAGGAGGGGCTCGACCATCAGATCCCTATGCCCAGGGTGAGCAAGCCGGACGAACTTCCCAGTTGGGAAGATCTGGCGACGCAATTTGCCGAAATGATACCCGAAAGTATGAAGCGTTTCCTGAACCTTGACCGCCCCATCGAATTCCGCCCGGTTGAACTCATCAATCCCGCTTTGCCTATTAAAACTGAGCCGTTCCGCCATATATGGATGCGGGGAAAAGGTCAAATGCCCGATGATTACCGCCTGCACCAGGCCGTCCTGGCCTATACCTCCGATTACAACCTCCTCACCACCGCTATTCAGCCTCATGCCGACGTCGCCACCTTCACCCAACTTCAAATAGCCAGCCTCGACCACGCCATGTGGTTTCACCGGCCGTTCCGAATGGACGAATGGCTCCTCTACGCTATCGAAAGCCCTAGCGCTTCCAACGCGCGCGGATTCACGCGGGGGAGTATTTTTACGCTGGATGGAAAACTGGTTGCCTCGGTGGTGCAGGAAGGGTTGATGCGGCCCAAAAAGGATCAACCAAAATAAAAAAGGCTGCCAAAAGCAGCCTTTCAAATTTTTATCTAGCCCGGTAATCAATCTTATGACACAAAGTTAAGCGGTTTGTCACCTGAAAACATGGACAAAAGCCGTTCATTTTTGGATTTTTTTATTTGTTTTTTATTAAAATCAATTGAAAATCAATTGGTTTTAATAAAATTAATTGAAAAAAATTTTTTTTCAATTTTTAAAACCATCCCATGCTAAATCCGGTTAAGGGAAAGATAACTTTGCTATTTTCCGCTGATGAGCTATTTAAACAACTACCTCCAATCTGAAGCGCTTTACGGCCCCTGGAAAGTCCTCCACAAGGAAGAACAACTCGAGGAGATGATCTCTCTTTCTCACCAGAAGCCGGTCGTTATTTTCAAGCACTCGACGCGCTGCGGGATAAGTGCGCATGCGAAGTACCGGTTGGAAAACGAATGGGGTTTCCAGCCCGAGGAACTGGAGTTCTATTACCTCGACCTCATCGCCCACCGCCCTATTTCCAACCGCATCACCCAGGATTTCCAGGTGGTACACCAATCCCCGCAACTCATCGTACTCCGGCACGGCAAAGCCGTTTTTGACGCCTCCCACCACCTGATCAGCGCAGCCCTGCTGCGCCAGGCGCTGGAAGGTTGACCCCGGACTGCCGCATCTGTTTCAAAAGGCCGTTCTTGCCCATCGCCGATAAAAAACAGTTTCTTTTTTCAATTCTTTTAAAAATTGACAAAGCCAGTTTTTAGCAGAATTGAAAAAAGAAACTGAAATTTTATATGGGGAGCAACTTCCCGTATTGCGAGTCACGGGCACTTACAATTGGTACCAATCGACCTTCCTGCTTGTCCACATCACGATGGCCAAGGCGGCAAAAACGCCCAGACTGCCTGCCAGCAAGGCAAAATCCTCCAACTGCAGTACGATGTAAATAAAGGCATAGATGGCCGAAAGCAGCAGGGCCAGTTGGGCCGTCATGCGGGGCGACCGGAGGATGGACGCGCTGTATGCCGCTATCAGACCGATCGTCGCTACGGCGCCCGACAAATAGGCCATATCGTAGCCAATATGTTCGGATAAAGACAGCAGCAACAGGTAGAAAACCATGATGGCCAGCCCAACCAGAAAGTATTGGAAGGGGTGGATATGCACGTGTTTTAAGGTTTCAAAGAAGAAATAGATCAAAAACGTCAGCCCGATCACCAGAATGGCATATTTGGCGGAGCGGGTGTTTTTGAGGTAGTTGTCTACCGGCTCAATTAGTTGCACGCCAAAAGCGGATTGGTCCGGATGGTAGGCTTCGCCGGCCCATTGTTGTGGAAAGTTCCGGTTGAGATCAAGCACCTGCCACTCCGCTTCAAACCCTTTTTTCGCTCCCTTGGCACTTATGTTCCGATTCGTGGGAAGGAAGTTGCCATTGAAGCTGGGAGACGGCCAATCCGACGACAGCTTAATGTTGGTGGTTTTGCCTACCGGGCTAAAATACAAGGCCGAACTGCCGTTTAGGGACAAATCCAGGGAAAAAGCGTATTCCCCCGTACCCGGGCGTACATTAACAGAGGATCGTACCCCGGATTCCAGCAGCCCCGGAGCAGCCGTCCCGGGCGCCATGCGCATTGGGGCGCCTTGTCCCCAATTCAGCATCAGCTCCTTGCGTATCCCGTTCATCCCGGTAATGCCCAGAGAAACCGCCGCCTCATCCCACAGGATGTTTTCAGGAAGGATATGCAGGGCTTGGAAATCCGGAGTGGCAAACCTTCCTTTCAATTTCAGGTCTGTTTCGTAAAGGATAACCTCAAAGATCCCCCGTTTCCGGGTCTGATGACGCTGTTGGCCGTCCACTTCGAAGGTCTCGGGAAGGAAATGCGCCAGCTTCTTGGAAGCAATCCGTTTGCCATCTTCCAGGTCTGTCCATTCGGTGTACGGAATAGAAAGGATCGGACCGGTAAGCGTTTGCGCCGGCCCCCAGGATGCGCTGACTTCCGCCGACGCTTCCGACATCCGGGACTGGCGCTCCGAGATCAGATTCAAGATCAAGCCGTTGGGCAACATCAACAGCAAGGTGAGAAAGCCGATGGCCAGTAATTTGACCGCAAGGGACCGGCGCAGCCAGTTCCCGAATTTTTGTCCGAAGGACGATTCCTGTGTTTCCATGTCGATATTTTAAAGTACTTTGTATTTTAAAGTAAAAATACACGACTTTATTTTATCCGGCAAATTTTTTTTCAGTTTTGCGGCTAATACAGCGTCCGGAACTTGATCGTGTGTTCGATGCGTTTGAGTTCGTTGAGCACCTTTTTGCTGTAACGCTTGTCGATGTCGGTGATGGCGTAACCGATCTGGTCGTTGGTTTTCAGGTACTGCCCCAGGATATTGATGCGGTGTTCGGCGAGAATATTGTTAATCTGGGCCAGGATACCGGGCCGGTTGAGGTGGATATGGATAAGCCGGTGGGCGTCCTTTAGTACTGGCAGCTGGAGCTCGGGAAAATTGAGGCTGCCATGGGTGGCGCCGGTATTCACATATTCAATAAGTCTGGCAGGCACGAAGGAGGCGGCACGAAGGCGGGACTCCACCGTATCTCCGCCGATCCCGGGAGTAATCCGCACCCGGGGGATTTGCCGAAGGCGGGCGATAGCGGAAAGCTGTTGGCCTGTAGGCGCTGAAGGAAGCGTGTCCAGGGCAGCGCCCAGGAATTTGCCGGACTCCAGTAGAGAAGCCAGTGCGGGCAGGTCGATCGCTTCCCCATTGGAAAAATTGAGCAGCACGGCGTTCGAGGGCATCCGGCGCAAGGTGGCTGCGTTAAATAGGTCTTTGTTTTCAGGCCGGTGATCCAGGTGCAGGGAAATGACATCGGCCATGCGAACCAATTCAGTCAGGCTTCCCACTTGCCTGGCGTTGCCGAGGGCGGGTTTGTTGTCGAGGTCCGCATAAAGGACTTCCATACCCAACGCTTCCGCCAGAATGGACAACTGCTGGCCGGAGTGCCCATAGCCAACGATGCCCAGGGTTTTCCCCCTCAATTCATACGAAGGCCGGCTATCCGGCAGGGCATCCGTCCAGGTAGCGGGGCCGCGCAACAAAAAGATCATCTGAGCGAGGACCATTTCCGCTTGAGCCCGGGTATGGGTGTAGGGAGCGTCAAACAGGGCCACGCCCTGAGCAGCCGCAACAGGGCCAACTTGCCGAACCGGGCCGCCGGCGCCCAATACCCCAACCGCCATGAGCCGCCCGGCAGAAGCCAGAAAGGAGGGAGAAATGAAAGTACCGGGGAGAACGCCCAGAATAGACAGTTCGGAAGCCCGTTGCCGGAGCGCTTCCTCCGTCAGAGGCGCCTCCAGAACTTCCACCTGATAGCCTTCGTCGCGGAACTGGGCAGCCGCCTCGGCGGGAATATCCCGCTCAAGCACTACCCCAATCCGGTTTTTGGGATAGGACAACGCGCGCGGCATCCGGTTGACGAATAGAAACTCGTCAAAACTGGGGGTGACATGGTGGGCTTTATCCAGCAGGCTCTCCCGGAGAACGTTCTCGGTGAAGGCAAAAAACTTGTGGGCAATGCCCGCTTCCACCATCTCATAATCGGTATACCCATCGCCGATTACCCAGATTTCGCCGTCCAGATTGAGTTGTTGAAGTACTTTAGGCTTGCCTTTGCTAAATGCCAGCGGATTATTTCGATCAAACCCCGTCACCCAACCTGCTTCGTCGTAAGTAAAGGTATTGGCCAGCACGAAGCCGGCTTCGATTTCGTATGGCGCAACCACCGGCACGATAAAATCCTTGAAGCCGCTGGAAATTATGTAGATCTGCCCTTTGTATTTTTTAAAAAAGGCCTTGTTGCGGGAAAAGGAAACAGACACTTTTTTCCGAAGCCGCTTGACCAGCTTTTCTACGTCGGTACGATGGATGGTCAAAAGATCCATCCGTTTGGTCAGGGATTCGTGGAAAGACAGCTTGCCTTCCATGCCCAGATTGGTAATGTCCTTGATTTCCTGAAGGACGGTAGCCTTCTCTTTCGGATTTTTCAAAACGATTTCACCCAGTTCTTCCAAAGCCTCCACCTGCATGAAGGTAGAATCGAAATCGATGATGATGTAAACCATGTGCTTTTTGAGTTTCGGAGCAAGGAGGTTTTAGAGGATGTAGAAGATGTAAAGGATGTAGAGGTTGTAGATACATCCTCTACATCCTCTACATCCTTTACATCCTCTTATTATTCAACAGCCTGACGATCAACGACAGCGAAGCCGCAATCAGCAGGGAGCCCATCCAATAGGGAGCGCCGGGGAGTTGGAAAGGGGCTTGGGCGGAGGTAAAGAAGGCGAACAGGTTGGTCATGAGCAAGGGGCCAAAAATGGAGGTCAGGCTCATGACACTGGTGAGGGCCCCTCTCAATTCTCCCTGCTCATTCAGCGGCACTTCGTTGGACATAACACCTTGCAGGGCGGGCATCGCCAGTCCGCCGAGAGAAGCCACTACGGTGATAGCGAACATCATCCAGCCCTTGTTTGCGGCGGCATATAATGCAAGGCCAATAGCATAAAGGAACAGACCAGCATATATGGCCTTGGTTGCGCCCAACCTTGGGATCAAGCTCCGGGTTAGTCCACCCTGAACGATGGCGCCCATCACACCTACAAAACCCAGGCTCAGACCGACCATGCGCTCGTTCCATCCAAATTTCTCCATGGTATAGTAAGCCCATGTGCTTTGCGTCGCGAACCCGGCGAGCATGATGAGCACAAAAGGGATCAGCAGGCCGAGGATGAGCGGGTAACGGCGCAACTGCAGCAGGGACCCCATCGGGTTGGCCCGCTTCCAGTCAAAGGCGCGACGGTTATCGGGGCTCAACGACTCCGGAAGCACGAAGTACCCGTACAACCAGTTGATTAGCGCTAAACCCGCAGATGCAAAAAAAGGAACCCGGCTTCCATAAGCGCCAAGGAGGCCCCCCAGCACCGGTCCGAGGATAAATCCCAGCCCAAAAGCGGCCCCAATGAGGCCGAAGTTCTGGGCCCGTTTTTCCGGGGGGCTTACATCGGCGATATAGGCGCCTGCCGTGGTAAAGCTTGCGCCGGTTATTCCGGAAATGAGCCGGGCCGCAAACAACCAATATATGTTTGGCGACAACCCCAAGAGGATATAATCTATTCCGAAACCAAATAAAGAAAACAGCAGGACAGGCCTCCTGCCGTAACGGTCGCTTAACCCTCCCAGCACCGGGGAGAAAAAGAATTGCATCAAAGCATACGTAAAAATCAGCCAGCCGCCGTACTGAGCCGCTCCACTAAGATCTTCGCCCGTTAGTTCCATGATCAGCTTGGGCAAAACAGGGATGATAATTCCCAGGCCCGTCACGTCAATGAGCATGGTGATGAAAATAAAAAGAAGGGCAGGACTCCGCTTTTCGGCCATGGTTCTGGTTTTAGTGCAGCAAAAGTAGGGTATTCAATGCATTCAGTAAACGGTTTCTTTTTCATTAAGAGAACTAAAGATCCAATATTAATTTTTGGAAAATTTTCGTTCTCTTTTAAACCTTTCCCGGCAATACCAGTCCAAATCAGCAAATGCAATTTTTTCACCCAACTAAAATCATCGACCATGAAGCTCAAATTCTTTTTTGCAGGTCTGCTTTTTTTTGTTTTCGCCGCAACGGCGTATTCCCAAACGGCTACCCCCGGCGTTAAAGCCCGCCAGGAAAAGCAGCACAAGCGCATCCGCCGGGGCATGAATACCGGCGAAATTACTGCCGGCGAGCGCGTAGTTATCGCAGAACAGCAGCAAGACGTCCGCCAGGCCAAGCGCCGCGCCAAATCCGATGGGCATGTCACCGCCGGCGAGCGCGCCCGCATACACCAGGAGCAGAATCAGGCCAGCCGGAGCATTTACCGTAAAAAACACAACGGCCGCGACCGGAATTAACGGATAGTTAACGCGAACCGCCGAATACTGGGCGCGAGGCTCTATACGCCCTGGCGCGAGGCTCCCGCCTCGTGCCCAGTATCCCGGAGAGGCTCTTGCCTCTCATCGCAATCTGGCAATTGCCTTTTCAAATTACCCCGGATTTCCTTATCTTTAAGGTAAAGACTTCCGCTATGCATAAGATTCTTTTCCTCAACGACCTTTCCGGCCAGGCGGCCCAGGCCTTCCATTATGCCCATGCCCTGGCATCCCGCTATCAGGCGGTTCTGGCTCAGGCATGTTGCAATCCCCAAATGGAACTGCCGTTGCACCGGGGGCCGGAGCGGTCCAGGCATTTGAGGGAGATCCTTCAGGCATTTAGCCAAAAACAACAAATCCAAGGTTCGGAAAATGTTTCCCAAGATTTTCTGGATACCTGGCTGGAAGACGCCGACGACGTCAACGAACTCGCTTCTGAGATTCGGGCAGATATGATCCTCTTACCTGATTCAGGCCCTCGAACCGCCGGTTTGGCGAAACAGTTGGTTCGAAAATCTCCTTTGCCTTTATTTCTAATCCCATCGGGCGCTGTATTTACTGGCTTCGACCGGTTGGTTTTTTCCACTTCGTTTCATTTTAATGACTTGATGGCGTTGAACCTGCTGGGCAGAATGGGCAAGCTCTTCCATAGCAAAGTGGATATCATCCATGTTTCGGAAGGGGAATTCGAACGGCAGGCAGCAGCAGAAAAACTGGGTGCTTTGGCAGAAGTGTTCAGCGCCAATCCCATGTTTTCTTTCCAGTTGCTTAGCGGGGACTCGCCCCGGCAAGTGATCCTCCAATACCTTAAAGAGCACTCGGCTCATTTGCTCGCTATGACCACGCACAAGCGGTCTGCATGGGATGCGTTCCTCGAAAGCAGCACCTCCGAGTTTATGGCGAAGCAAAGCCCCTGCCCTATCCTCATTATCAAAGATATGGAGGAGATCTAGTGCCGGGTTAATCCCCGGCAAAAGGCTTTTCCTCTTTTTCCAGTAACGTCGAAGCGCCTGTGCCAACCCCTATGACCACCCGGATCGCATCTTCCGGACGCGCCTTAAGGTGGGTCACCTGACCTTTATGGCAGAAAAAGATAAACCCATTGGTTGGATTGGGTCCGGTGGGAACAAACAGAGACAGGTAGTCGTCGGGGAGCTCGTCCACGACAAAACCAAGCATTCGCGTTTTATTGCCATAAACGTCCGCCAACACGACCTCCTGAAAAGGAGGCCGTTTGCCTTGGCCCAGCATTTGCTGGACTGCATCCCGCAGGGTGCTGTATAACGGCAGAGGCTCCAGCAGCCTGTCTTCCAACTCGCTGAAAAAGGCTTTCCCCGCCCTGGTTTGCATCACCAGTCCTATCAGGAAAAAACAACCCAGGGTGATGCCGAAAGCGGTCAAATCCACTACCCAATTCGCCCATCCTTCGGGAAGGTTTAGGACATGCTCCACAGGATCCAGAATTCGCGCCACGACACGGACGACGGTCCGGATGAGCCAGATGAAAATCGTTACCGGAAGGACGACTACCAATCCGCCCATCACAGAGGTAATCAGAAATGCGCGCATGCGCTGAGGAAGTGTTTTATGTGCCATAATTTTGATGCAATGATGACTTAAATCAGTGCCTTCAAAATTAATAAAACACAACTTGAAAGGGAAAATTCAACTGGCATGATCCTGCTTTATGGGCTCGGTGCAGTTTTATTGTTACTCGCCTTTTTTCTTCTGTTTTCTGCCCTTCGGCTATGCCTGAATAGCCGTCAGCAACGCTATCATGTTTCTGCCTGTCAAATCCAATATGAGTACCGGAATTAATGCCGCTTTTGAAAAATTGCCCAATCTGCTCGAAAAGTATATGGACCTGAAGAAGAACGAGCCGGTTCAAAACTGACAATAGTCAACCCGCAAGATGATCGTTGTCATATCGCCGCCCAGCAAAAGAAACGTATCTTTTTGAGCAATGGATTGGCCGGATAAAGCAAGTTGTGAGGAACGGAAACCGCGTATCTGGCCATCCCTGGATCCTGGAGAAATAATGCACGGCATATGAAAGAAAAGGTCACCATGCGCAGTTCGCCTCACCAGGAACACCGGGATTGGCTTAGCCAGTTGGATTTTTACTCCGACGAGCTTCGGATTTTTGAACTGGAACTACGAAAAGTCATCCAGGAACATCCCGATTTGCTCTCTATCATAGAACATGTAGACGAGTACAGGGAGATCCTGGATCGAAAAAAGCTCCATATTCAGGATTTCAAGGCCCGTATACTGGACCACGAGCAGCAAATGGGAGATAACCCCACCTCTTCTGAAGACAAGGATGAGGTTCATAGCCTGCTAAAATCCGAGCTTTCCGATTTTCAAAAATCTTTGGAAGATCTGAAACGCAACTTCCGCCGGTTTGTCGCTTACAACGACTGAACCGGCGCCTGGTTTTTTCCCTCCATACTATTTCTTTAAAAAAGAAGGAGGCTTTCTCAAGCCTCCCAATTAGGATTAGTATGAGTACAAAATTTACCTGCCTGGAGCGGCAAAACCACCGGCCAGACAAATGGCCGGTGGAACTTCACAATGCCGTTTATTAAATAAAGGAAAATCGCTTTTCTCGAAATAAAAATACCTTTCCTGCCCGTCCTATTATAAAAATGTTGCCCATTGGCGCCTCAGTTCTTTCCAAAAGCGTCCCTTTGGGCATTAATGCCGAAAACGGAAATTTCTTTGGCTTTCATTCCTCCAAACAGGTTGTTCATCGCTAAAATGGCGCTTATTCAATTCATTTTTTAGCTTTGTATCCATAGATCAATATGGAATGGAGCAACTACTCAATAAATTAACCGAACCAAGAAACCGCATCTGGACTCACGTGCTGTTCTGGGTCATATACCTGGTTTTCTTCTCCCTGCTGTACGGGAATATCCATAACGACTACATGCGGGGCATCACCCAGTTTTTGTGTACCCTGCCTGCAACCATGACAGCAACGTATTTCACGTTGTATTTCCTGATCCCCAAATTCCTGGACGCCAAGCGGTATCCCGAATTCACCCTGTTGTTCATCTTTACCGCGGTGGCTTTCGGCTATTTTGACCGGCTGGTGGTCCACTGGTTATGGGTACCGACCTATCTTCCCGATTATCCTTACGAAAAATACCCCCTTACCGATCTGGGAAAGGCCATTCAACAAACCACCAACGTGTATACCATCGTCTTTGTGGCGGCGGCCATTAAGCTGGTTAAACGAAATTATCAAAACGAAAAACTAGCCAGAGAGCTAAGCCAGGAAAAGCTGGACGCAGAACTTAAATTCCTTAAAGCCCAGATTCATCCGCACTTTTTATTCAACACGCTCAATACCCTGTACGCGCTTACTTTGCAAAACTCGCCGCTTTCCTCTGAAGTGGTGCTGAGGCTGTCCAATCTCCTGGATTACATGTTATACGATTGCAATGTGCCCCAAATCTCCCTGCGCAAGGAAATCCAGCAGATCCAGAACATGATCGAGCTGGAAAAATTTCGGTACGGCGAGCGCCTTGAGGTAGTTCTGACCCAAAACGGAAATATTGGCAACCAGATGATTCCTCCCCTCCTGATGTTGCCCTTTATTGAAAACGCCTTCAAACACGGAGCAAGCCAAGACATTGAGGAAGCTTTCATTAATATCGACGTTACCATTAAGGAAAACGCCCTCACCCTGCGGGTAGAGAACAGCAAAGCGCCCAACCAGGAGGCGCCTGTTACCGATACGGGTTACACCAAAGGCATCGGACTAAAAAATGTACAGCGCCGCCTCGACCTGCTTTTCGGCAATGATTACGACCTCCAGGTTTTTGACGAAGAGGACATGTTTATGATCGTGTTGCGCATTCCGCTGGAAAATCTGGAAGAGTTGCCGGAAGCCGCCGCCAAAGAAAAAGAAACGGCGGCGCCGATCGAATAATAATTCTATGAAATTAAAATGCCTTTTGGTCGATGACGAGCCTTTGGCCCTCGACGTGCTGGAGTCGTATATCCGCAGAGTCGACGGACTGGAGTTGGTTGCCCGTTGCGACAATGCCCTTCAAGCATTCGATATTATCCAATCCCAACCCATCGATTTAATCTTTCTGGATATCCAGATGCCCCGGCTTGATGGGATTGAGTTTCTGAAAACCCTCCAAAATCCGCCGAAGGTGGTCTTTACGACCGCTTACAGGGATTTTGCCATCGAGGCCTTTGAGCTCGACGCCCTGGATTACCTTCTTAAACCTATTCCATTCAGCCGCTTCCTGAAAGCGGTGAGCAAGGCCTTCAACCTGCTTCAAAAAACCGGGACCGCCCCTTCGCCTGCTGTGCTCACCCCATCTCAGGAGGAATTGCCCCAACTCAGCGGACAGGAAAATATCATTGTCCGGGCAGATAAAAAAATGATCAAGATCCCGCTCGAGGATATCCTGTATATCGAAAGCCTGAAAGACTATGTCATTATTTACTTGCCCAACCGGAGGATCGTGACCAAGCAAAAGATCAGCTATCTGGAGCAAAAACTGCCCGAGGGCGAATTCCTCCGGATACACCGGTCCTTCCTCATAGCCATAAAAAAGATCCAGGCATTTTCTCCGAACCACGTTGAAATCAACAACCAGGAACTGCCGATTGGGCGAAGCTATAAAAGCGAAGCGGCCAAGGTACTGGGCATTACCTGAATGCTAAAGCCGGGTCCCGGAAACAGCCTGGTTTAACGAATCTGCAGGAGCTGGGTGCGCCAGCCGGATGCTGTCGAGAATGATCTCGCGGCGCAGGGAATCCCGCAATAAGTCGGTTTGCTGCCGTTCCAGGGCTTTTTGGGTTCGTTCGGCTTTCCAATACAAATCAGCCAGCGCATACAGCGCCCCCAAATTGAGTACGATGAGAAAAACGAGGAATTGCTGGCCGAAGGTAAAGATCATCTTTGGAGCGTCCGGTTGGCGGACAGGTTGGTTTTCCATAACAATCAGGCAGGTTTTGGAGAGGTAAAAAACTTGCGGACCAGGTAATCCACACCAAAATTAAGGAGAAGCAATACAGGAATCGCCCAACCGAGGAATGCCGGATGATTGGTGATCAGATACAAACAGCCCGACTGAAGCACTGCAAAAAAAAGAAACCGGATAGCCCGCATCCACAACGTTTGGGCGTCAGTCCCCATCACCGTGAACGGTTGGGCAGACGGAGTCTCCCTGTTAAATACATAGGGAATCTCTACATTAATGTATTCTGTCGTCTTTTCCTTTAACGCTGGGAACGAACCTTTCCAGGTCGAAACGTCTTCCGTCAATTTTTCTATCCGGTGCCCGGTCAGTTGATCGATAAGGGATTTTCGGACTAAATCTTCCTGATCCCGCTCGTAAGCAGGGGACGACCGGCTCGTATACAAACCCTCCTGCTCCAGCAAGCGGTCGTATTCTCCCGGCTTGGTAGCCGCCTTGAACGACACCGGCAGGATGTCGACGAGAATAAAGAAAAGGATCAGGAACCACATGGTCCAACGCACCGTCTGGCCTCCCACTTCTTCCTTCATCAGCCGTTCAAGGGCAATTTCCCGCGCCAGATAGTTGGTGCTGAACCGTTCCCGGAAGGAGGCGATCTTGGATTCTCTTTCCTTCTGTAGTTTGGCAATCTCCTGGTTGTTCTCGTTGATCCTTTCAAAATTGCGCATCTTAAGGTCGGCGATCTCGGAGTTTAGGTAGGTGATCTCTTCTTTGATTTCACGGGATCTGGGACCGTATTGGCGCATCCCCGATGTCGTTCCACAGTTAAGGGTAGTATCTTTGCCGCTCATCTCAAAGAGCAGCAGTTTCTCCTTGCACTGACGTTCAAACAGCTTGGCTTCGATCTCCGCTTTGAGCAAGCTATCCCGGGCCCGAACGACATTGATCGACGTTTCATAATCGTTGAATAGCTTTTCTTCTCCCTCATCCTGCATGGTAAGCAATTCCTGACGCAAACTGTCGTCAAACACAAGTAAAACGAGGGGGTGGGAAACAACGATCCCGATCCCAATAGAAAACAACAACCGGCTAAAAAAAAGAAACGAAAGGATGTCTTTGCGGGGGCTATCCGATTTTCGAAATGTAGAAACAATAAAGCGGTCAAAAATGAACACAATCAGCGCCCAAACGGTACCCGCCGCCACGTATACCGGCCATTTGTCCGTCAGCGTGGATATAGCGTAAATCATCGAAAACAAGCCCAATATGGCCGGGACCCAAACGAGGCCCCCGTAACCGGCATGCTTGATATGCTCCGATTTGCCGCATCGGTTCAGAACTTCCCGGTCTGAACCGGCAGACCATACAAAAAAGGAATAAAGGGATGGCTTCAAGGCGCGATCTGGTATTGTCGGGTAAAAAAACGGTTACCGGGGAAATTTAGAAAAACCGGGTTTGGATTGCCCGATTATTCGACTGGGAATACATTTCTAACGATAAAAGATACAGAAATATTCAACTCCGTGGAATGGGCGCTTTCCAAAAATTTTATCTTTATTCATTCTAAAACCGTTTCTGCTATGAACGCACCAATCCTCTTCCCGTCCAGGCGCACCCAAATCCTCCTCCACCGTCGGCCGTACCTCGTATCTCGTACCTCGTACTTCGTGGTTCTCCTCCTATCCGGCGCGCTCGCTTTCGGTCAGTCCGCCCGAAAGCCCAACATCCTGTTCATCATGTCCGACGATCACGCCTCCCAGGCCATCAGCTGCTATGGGAGTCCGCTGATCCAGACGCCCAATATCGACCGCATTGCCCGGGAGGGCATCCGCTTCGACCAAAGCTTTGTAACCAACTCCATCTGCGCCCCTAGCCGGGCGGTCATGCTGACGGGAAAATACAGCCATCTGAACGGACTGCGCGACAACCGGGATGTGTTCGACGGTTCCCAGGTTACCTTTCCAAAACTGCTCCAGCAAGCCGGATACTTCACCGCAGTAGTAGGTAAGTGGCATCTCAAATCACACCCCACCGGTTTCGATCACTGGAAAGTACTCATCGACCAGGGAGAATACTATAATCCCCGCCTGATCGACAATGGAGATACGACCTCCGCAGTAGGCTATACCACAGATCTGATCACCGATTACGCCATCCAGGCGCTGGATCAGCGCGATCCCAACCAGCCTTTCTGCCTCCTGGTCCATCACAAAGCGCCCCACCGCAACTGGCAGCCAAATGGCAAGCACCTTTCCCTGTATGAAAACCAGGACCTGCCACTGCCCGCAACGTTCTGGGACGATTACGAAAGCCGGTCTGCCGCCGCTCGCGAGCAGGATATGCGGATCGGAAATATGTTCCTCTCTTACGACCTGAAACTTTTCCCAGGGGACTACCCCGAGGAAACCGGAAGCGGAGGCAACGGATCTCCCATGCCGTCTACGGTCAATTGGTGGTTAGCCGACTACAACCGAATGACCCCGGAACAGAAACAGGTTTGGGATGCGCACTACGGACCGGTTCGGGCGAAATTCCGGGAAAACCCACCCACCGGAAAAGCCCTGACCGAATGGATGTACCAACGTTATATCAAGGACTACCTCCGCTGCGTCGCATCGGTTGACGAAAACATCGGCCGGCTGCTCGACTACTTAGATCAGAAAGGACTCGCCGAAAATACCCTGGTCGTATATACCAGCGACCAGGGATTCTACCTAGGCGAGCATGGATGGTTCGACAAGCGGTTTATGTACGAGCCCTCGTTCACTACCCCTTTGGTTATGCGCTACCCCAAAGCGATCCCCGCCGGAAAAACTGCCAGCCAAATGGCCCTCAACCTGGACCTTGCCCCAACCTTTCTGACTCTGGCCGGCATTGCACCGCCTTCCGAAATGCAGGGCCAACCTCTGCAACACCTTTGGAGACGGACTAAAGCCAAAAACTGGCGCAATTCCGTTTATTACCATTATTACGAATACCCTCACGGCTGGCATCGCGTAAAAAAACACTATGGCGTGCGCACCGAACGCTATAAACTCATCCATTTTTACGACGATATCGACGCCTGGGAACTCTACGATCTCAAAAAAGACCCCAACGAAATCCATAACCTGATCGACGACCCCAAGCAACATAACCGAATCCAAACCCTGAAAGCTGAACTGGATAAGCTAAGAGCTCAGTACCGGGACGCTGAGGAGTAGGAATGTAAAGGGTGTAAAGGATGTAGAGGATGTAGAGGATGTAGAGGATGTAAAGGATGTTACCCCGTTACCTCGCTACTTCGTTACCCCGTTACCTCGGTACTTCGTTACCTCGTTACCCCGTTACTTCGTTACCCCGTTACTTCGTTACCCCGTAAATCGTACATTCAAAAATGTCGCCAGACGATCAACCTACTGTTTTTGCAATTATTACAGCTTTGGCAGGCTTTCTGTCTTACCATTTAACTGCTCAATCACATTGGCTTCGCCATTGGGTTCGAAAGGTATCTGCCAGAGGGCGCCTTTCCCCAAACCGGATCTTTACGCAACGGCTTCTGGGCATCGTTTTTTTGGGAGTATTGCCTTTGGGCGCGACCTTGCTTTTTCAGACCCGGGACCTGGACCTTATCGGGCTGGGCAAAGGGGATTTGTACCAGTCTTTCCGGGCAACCGCCCTGCTTTCCACCGTCATTGTGCTGATGACTTTTTTCAACGCGCGAAAGGAAAGCAATCTGGACATGTATCCTCAAATTCGCGTGAAAGAGTGGTCGTGGAGACTGGTCCTGTGGAGTAGCCTGACCTGGGCACTTTACCTCCTCGCGTATGAATTTTTGTTCCGGGGCGTATTATTTTTTCTGGTGCTGCATGCAGAAGGCTTTGCGGTAGCCACGGCAGTCAACGTAGCGGTCTATGCGCTCGCCCATCTCCCGAAAGGGGAAAAAGAAACCCTTGGCGCCATTCCTTTGGGATTCGTCCTTTGCTGGTTTACCTTTGCAACCGGTTCGATCTGGCTTGCCGTCATGGTCCACATAGTCATGGCGCTGAGCAACGAATGGCTGTCGATTTACTATCATCCAGAAATGCATATAAAAAAACAAGCCTGACATGCGGGTGTTTCTTACTGGCGCTACGGGTTACGTAGGCGCCGCATTGGCGCGTGAACTTGCCGGCAGAGGGATGGAGGTATCCGGGCTGGTGCGTTCGCCGGAAAAAGCCAAAGGGCTACCTCACAACCGTATCCGCCTCGTTCAAGGCGACGTGCTGGATATCCCCTCCCTGGAACAAGGAATGACAAAATGCGAAGCCGTTTTTCACCTGGCCGCCCAGGCAGGCGTGTGGAGCAAAGACCCCGGCGCCTTTGACCAGGTAAATGTGGAAGGAACCCGCCGGGTGTTGGAAACCGCCCTCAAAACCGGCGTCAAGCGAGTGGTAATTACTTCTACCGGAGGGGTCATGGGACCATCGCCTGGAAAAGGAATCGAAGTACATGAAACAACCAACCCCATGCCAACACTGGCTTCCGCTTACGAACAGTCAAAAGCGGCGGCGGAAAAACTGGCTTTCTCTTTCATTCAAAAAGGAATAGACGTTGTAGTCGTCAACCCAACCCGGATATACGGACCAGGGCCGCTAAACGAAAGCAACTCAGTCACCAAACTGGCCGATCAATTCCGCCGGGGCACGTGGCGGATCATCCCTGGCAACGGCGAAAGCATTGGTAACTACGTCTACCTCGACGACGTGGTACAAGGTCATATCCTCGCCCTTGAGAAAGGAGTTTCAGGAGAGCGGTACATCCTGGGCGGGGAAAATGTATCGTATAACCAACTGTTTAACCTGCTTCGCGAACTTACCGGCCAACGCCAGGCCCTGATCCCGCTCCCCCTGCCGGCCATGATGCTCTTTGCGGGATGGGAAAGCGGCATGGCCCGCTTGTTCGGTAAAAAACCGCTGATCGTCCCGGAATTCGTCCGAAAACTGTCTCAGGATTGGCCCATGAGCAGCGAAAAAGCCCAAACAGCCTTCGGGTATCAGATTACGCCCCTTCGGCAGGGGATGAGCCGTACACTGGAGTGGCTTGGGCAAAGGAAGCAGGGAGTAGGAAGCAGGGAGCAAAAGGTGAACCTTTGAACCTTGAACCCTTGCCTTAAACCTTACGCCTTACGCCTTACGCCTTTTGCCTTACGCCTTTGAACCCTTGAACCTTGAACCCTTGAACCTTGCTCCCTATTCCCTGCTCCCTGCTCCCTGCTCCCTTAAATAAACCACATGAAAAACCACACTGCCCTCATCACCGGCGCCTCTGGCGGAATCGGACTGGAAATCGCCAAATTGCTGGCTCTGGATCACAGCCACCTCTTTTTGGCTGACATTCGGCAGGAAGCGCTGGAAAACGCCTGTAGCTCAATTCGGTCGCTCGCGCCCGATTGCGAAGTCATTTCCCTGGTTCTGGATCTGTCCCAGGCAGGGGCGGCGGAACAGGTGTTTTCTCATCCCCGCCTCCGGGAACTCGAAATCGGTACGCTGATCAACAACGCCGGATTCGGAACCTTTGGGTTGTTTCAGGAAACGGATTGGGAAAAAGAAAGCCGGATGCTCCAACTCCACGTCCTGACCCTCACGCACCTGACCAAGCTCGTCCTTCCTGGCATGATCGCCCGAAAACGGGGCCGGATACTCAACGTGGCCTCAGTGGCTGGTTTTCAGCCCAGTCCGCTCATGGCGGTGTACAACGCCAGCAAAGCCTATGTCCTGTCGTTTTCCGAAGCCCTGGCCAACGAAGTCAGGGGGACAGGGGTCAGCGTAACGGTGCTCTGCCCAGGATTGACGCCGACTGGCTTTCAAGCAGGCGTCGGAGTAGGCAAGCCCGAAATGACCGCAAATAAATGGATCAGTTCGTCCGCTGATTTTGTGGCCCGAAAAGCTGTCAAGGATCTGAAAAATGGACGGACCGTTTCCATCCCCGGCCGGATCAACTACCTCCTGGCCAACGCCCACCGCTTTCTTCCCCGCGATACCGTAACGGCCATGGTAAGGAAGGTGCAGGAGAAAAATCGAAGTTTCCTCAAAAAAGCGCCTTGATCAATGCTCCTGTAGAAACAGGCGGCAGGTTTCCTGAATGGAGGTCTCTATGGGGATAAAGGAAAAATCCAGGTGACGGACGATCTTTTCGTTCGAAAAATGATATTGTTTTCGGGCAGAAGCAATCGTGGCGCGGGTGATCTCCGGGCCCTTTCCATTAATAAGGCTTTGAAGCCAGTCTGCCCGCCAGGCGATTTCTCCCAGAAGAGGGGTTACAGGGATCGAAGGTTTCTTTTTGCCCAAATATTCGGCTATCCAATCGAATACCTGCTTAAAAGACTGATTTTCCGCCATAACGACATACCGCTCCCCGGAAACAGGATGATCTGCCAGAGATAGCGCTGCCCGGGCCACATCCCGCACATCGACAAAGGCGTTAGAGCCGGACGAATAAAATGGAAACCCCTTCCAGATCGTTCCAAATAACTTGGAGCTGCTGCGGGACCAGTCGCCCGGCCCGATCACAATCACCGGATTAAGGATGGCGCAGTTCAATCCCTTGTCTATTCCCTTCCAGACCTCCTGCTCGGCCTCGAACTTACTCATGGCATAATGGGATTCATCTCCCGATGGGCGCCATGGCGTCGTTTCGTCAATCAGTTCCCCTGCCGGTATCGGACCCGTAGGCTTGCCCAGGGTGGCCGCCGAACTGATGTAGCACAATTTATCCACCCCTGCCTTCAGGCAATAGTCGACGATGGCGGCAGTTCCTCCCGCGTTGGCCTGAAATAATGCCTTCCGGTCCCGCGGATCAAAAGAGACCATGCCGGCGGAGTGATATACCTGCCGGGCATCGCCGATTGCCTCAGCCAGCGATTCCGGGTCATTAAGGCTGCCATTCACCCATTGGATACGCGAAAAAACAGCGTGGGCATCCTCGTGGTAATAACCGAGTATTTTCCGCACCATCGCCAGGTCGCTGTTCGGCCGCTTTAAAGCCCTTACTGGAATTTCTCTCTCCAGAAGGGCAGACAGAATATGCGCGCCGATCAATCCGGTGCCGCCGGTTATAAAAGCTGAATTTGACATATAGAGGTTAGACGTTAGACGTTAGATGTTAGACGTTAGACGTTAGAGGTTAGAGGTTGGAGGTTGGACGGGAAACGGGAGTTGGGGAAACAGCGCCAAGATTGGGGGGCCCCTCCAGCTCTTTCGAAAAACGATGCGATAAAAACGGGAGGAGAATTTTGGTTGGAAAAATGACCATCAAAAGCCAATTCAGCTTATTGGCCATACCCGGAACGATAACCGGACGCTTCCTTAACGTCTGCTCCAGGGAAATCCGGGCGACTTCCTCCGGGAATAAGACCATCATCCGGCCCAGCCATCCTTGTTTTTTGATCCGGCTGTTCACTGAGGCATTGGTGGCAATAGGGCCTGGTAAAACCACGCTAACGTGGGTATTCGTTCCTTTCAACTCCTGATAAAGCCCCCTGGAAAATGAATAGACAAACGCCTTAGAAGCAGGGTATACCATCTTGTTGGCAACAGGACTGAGCGCAATGATACTGGAAACATTGAGGATATACGATTGGGAGTGAGACTGCAACTCGGGCAATAAAGAACAAGTCAGCAGGCTTGTAGCGAGGACATTTAACCGGAGCATGGCGTTCACCAGAGAGACCGGCGCATGGAAAATGGATCGGGTGCCTCCGATCCCGGCATTATTAATCAGAAAATTGACCCGGAAGTTTTCCAATACCCAGGAAACAAAATTCTCTACGTTCTTTTCCACTGTAAGATCCGTTTCAAAGGAAATGGCTTCCACTTTATGGGATTGAGCGATTTCCCGGCAAAGCGCGTCCAGATTTTCCCTGGGCAAAGCCACCAGGATCAGGTTCATTCCCTTTGCTGCACACGCCAGGGCGAACGCTCTACCTAAACCGGTACTAGCGCCGGTAATCAGGGTAAATACCATTTTCAGGTTGATTGGGAAAAGGAAAAAGGCGAGTCTTACCCCTTTTGCCTAATCTGGTTAAAGGGCGCCGTTTTACTAAAAGTGGGGTTAGGTGGGAAAGTTAATAGCTTTTGTCGAAAATTGGCATAATTTGCCTTCAACCTTTAGATTTTAACAATGTTTAGCTGCCTCCCTGCTCGCCGAAATCCTCAGATTTCGCGCGGAACTATCCGCCGGTCCCCTGACCGGCGTAAACTGATTCAAGGTTCCCCCGTCTCCCGTCTCCCGTCTCCCGTCCCCCGTCCCCCGTCTCCCGTCTCCCGTCTCCCGTCCCCCGTCCCCCGTCTCACCGTCCCAAATACCGCGCCTGGAAAACCTGCTGGTGATGAAGCTGGTGCCCGAGGATGATATACCCTAAAGCCCGGGCTGTGCAGGGATGTTGATTGACCGTGCCCCTGTAGTCCAGGGAGTCTTCGTCCAAATGCCTGAATAAGTGAATCGTCGAACGGCGTATCAAATCGTATTCCTCCAGGATATCTGACATGGTTCTGGAATCTGCCTTCATATACTGGGCATAGAGGGTTTCGTCAAATCCGGGGAGCGACTGCGTTTCGCGGCGCGCCAGGCAAAGGGCTCTGTAGGCGAAAACTCGTTCGGCATCCATCAGATGAACCAGGATCTCTTTTAAACTCCACTTTTCGGGAGCATACCGGTAAGAATGCATACCAAGGTCCAGAGGCTCTACCATGCGAAGCAGGGAATCCCGGGAGGATTCAAGGCCGGAGAGGAGGTCGTTCGTATCCACTTTACCGACATAGGTTTCGTAAAAAGCGGCGTAATCGCCGGAGTTGGGAGGGCCTATACTGTTCATATCAATCGTTGAAAGATGAGTTGGCTTTTCTGAGTACCTTTCCCCAACGCCCGTTTTGAATTTTTCCCTGGACAATCGCCGGGTTCCCATTCAGAATGACCCAATCCATACCGGTTGCGAGTTGGAACGGGTCGTCGTACCGGGTATTTTCCCGAAGGGCGGCGGGGTCGAACACCAGGATATCCGCTTTTTTTCCGGGCGCCAGAATTCCGCGGTTGGGCAATCCCATGGTTTGGGCGGGCAGTCCGGTCATTTTCCGGATGGCTTCTCCCAGGGAAAAGGATTTTTGTTGGAGGGCATACGTTTCGATAATTTTTACAAAGCTCCCGTACCCTCTGGGATGCCGCATAGAAGGGCTGCCATCGGAGCATACCATGACGAAGGGGTCCTGAAGAAGGCGCTTTTGCAACGCCTCGTCCATCACGAAATAAGCGGCCGATGCGCCGCCAGGGCCAATGTCCAGCAAAACTTCTTCAAAAGGCTTCCCTTGAGCTTCCGCAACCTGGGCCAGGGTTTGGCCTGCATAAGGCCTGGTTCCAAACAAGGTGGCCTCCGGACCATTGCGCGACAGGACTTTAGCCTTCAAAAAGCCAAGCAGTTCCTCCCGTCTTTGCGCAACAACCAAGGCATATTCGTTGGGCGGTTTAGCCCAGGTAGGGAAAACGATGCCAATGCCGGTATAACTGGCCGTATATGGGTAGACATCCGCTGTTACAGAAAACGGCTTGTTCGCCTGACGTGCAGAGTCCAAAAGGGTGAGGATCTCCAGCGCCCGTCGCTCCCCTTTGCCGTATACTGCTTTCAAGTGGGAAGCCTGCACATTGCAAAACCGGCCCTGCCGAAGCAACTCCCGTAGAGAATTTTCCACGGCATCGTTATCCTCGTTGCGCATATGGCTCGTAATCAATCCTTTACCCTTGCCCACCACCTTGGCAAGTTCGACAAGCTCGTACTCCGGAGCATAAAGGCCAGGAATATATTCCAGGCCCGTGCTCAATCCGAACGCGCCTTGGTCCATGGCCTTCTGGAGCAACCCGGCCATTTGGACAATTTCCGCTTCGGTTGGATCCGGCTTGTACCCTATCCCGCTAAGCGCCCGAAGCGTGCCGTGGCCTGCGAACATCCCGACATTTACGCCGGGCTTGGAAACGGAGGCTTTTTCCATCCAAACCCCAAGGTCCTCTTCTGGACTAGCCCCATCCTGACCGAGAAAAATGGTGGTCACGCCCTGCGCCAGAAAATTGGCAAATTCAGGCGTTTCCAAAGGATCGCCATGGGCGTGGGTGTCGATAAAACCAGGACAAACCGCTTTGCCCTGGGCGTCGATAACCTTTTTAGCCCGAATCTTGCTCGGGTCAACCCATCCGATATAGGAGATCTCCTCCCCCCTGACAAGCACATCTGCTTTCCGGGAAAGGGTATCCTGCCCATTCCAAACCGTTCCTCCCCGTATCCAAAGATCAGTCAAAGCCCCATTCTCTTCGTAGTACGCCCGAAAACCCCGTGCCTGCTCCCGCATACAACCGGAAAACCACCCCGTGAGGACGAAAAGCAAAGCGATCGCCAGGAAACGGGGGACGGGGGACGGGAGGGAATTAATTACAGTTTTCATAACGCACCAGAAAAAATGACCAATCTATTTTATAAAAAATGCCTGGACGCTGTCCCGAGACAAAACCGGCATCCGATTATCGCAAAGACTGGTTTGAATCGGCGCCTCGAACCAGAATTTTTTGAACCGCCCCGATCTGGAGATTCCAGATTCCCGTCAACCGTCAACCGTCAACCGTCAACCGTCAACCGTCAATCGTCTCTTCCTGCTCCAGCCCCCCGTATCCTCTCACCAACGCCTCCCGCAACCGGGTTTTAGTATGTTCATCGGCAAAGGCGGCGTCGAGGGCGTTCAGATTACAGTGAAGGAAATGACCCTCTTCCCAGCCGAAGGTCTGGTGAAGGATCTGGTATTCATCGCTTAGGGTGGTGTTGGAGATTGCCCTGCCGTCGGTATTAACGCTTAGGGAAATTCCCTGGCGGAATAATTGATCGATGCTATGTTCGGAGAACGACGGGAAGACGCGGGTCATAATATTGCTGCTCGGGCAAACTTCCAGGTGAATATGGCGGTGTTTAAGGGTTTGGACCAAGTCCGGGTCGGCGGCGCTCCGCACCCCATGTCCGATCCGCTGCGGGGCGATCTTATCCAGGGTTTCCCAGACGCTTTCAGGGCCTCTGGCTTCGCCTGCATGTGCCGTGCATGGGATACCGTGTTCGTGAATAAATCGAAATGCTTCCAGATGCTGGTCCAGAGGATGAGCCGCCTCGTCGGCGGCGATGTCAAAACCGGCGACCAACGACCCCTGGAAATCCCGGGTCAGCCGGGCGGTCTCCATGCTTTTTGTGGCGTCGTAATGCCTCAAAGTGCAAAGGATCAGGCGGGCTTCTACGCCGGTATGGACAATGGCTTCGCTCATGGCATTCTCTACATGGGACACTACTTCCCAGGGGCTTAATCCCCCTTGCGTATGTTCCAAAGGCGCAAACCTTATTTCGGCGTAAAGGATATGGTCTTTGCGAAGTTGTTCAAACAGATCAAATGTGACCAATCGCAATTGCTCCGCAGTTTGCATTAACCGGATACCTTCCAGGGCCCGGAGCAGGTAATCGGGTAAACCTGCCGAATCCGCCGGCGCGACGAACCGGCGCACGTATTCCTCCTGGCCGATGCCGCCTTCAAGGAGATGGACTACCTCCCGGCTCAGAGAGCAGTCGAGGTGAAGATGCAATTCGATTTTGGGAAGACGATTAAAAAAAGTAACCATGAACGCCTGAGAGTTTGCACGCTACCCTAACGGACAGGTATCAAAAGCTTGTTCCAAAAAAAATTGATTAGAAGCTATCTCAAAAAATTAGAATGCTGCTAAATCTGCGGTTGGGCCTCCCCCCAACCCTCCAGACGCTGCGGTCAGGACTTGTAGCCTCCAAAGGAGGGGGAGCAGCACCATTTTAGACAATGAAGTCATTAGTCCGGCGCTTTCTCCCTGCCCTTGCGCAAACGGTTCCCCTCCTTCGGAGGGGTTAGGGGAGGCCGCCCACACCCTGGACCAGGTTTTGAGATAACTTCCAGCATTTCACCCCCTGGGAACAAATAACGGTCTTTTGATACAGGCCCCGGTAGCCGGTTAAAAAATTAAAGGTAAAAAAAAGTTGGATGGGAAACGGATTCAAGCCGCCATTTTAAACAAGCGCCAAATAGAATAATATTTTAAAAATAATTATTATTTAAAATAAAAATTGAATTATTTGGCGAAAAACCAGAATCCCTGCGAATAAAAGCAACTGATTGACAACTGGATTAAACCGTATCCGTTGACGCCAACTTTTATTCTTCCCTGTTCCCTTGCCGTTCTCTGGTTATTTTCCTAATCTCGCTTTTCATAGATTCGACACCCATTACCATTAACCTGAAAGGCATATTATCCCTTATGGACGCTCCCAACGCAAACGCTTCTTCCCTCGACCGGTCTATCGGCCTTAACCTGGCCATAATTCTTATGATCAGTTCCATTATCGGTTCGGGCGTTTTCAAAAAAGTGGCGCCGATGACGGCGGAATTGCAGTCGCCTACCTGGGTGCTCCTCGCCTGGGTGGTAGCCGGTCTTGTCTCCCTGGCAGGGGCCTTGTCGGTAGCCGAACTTTCGGGGCAAATTGCCGATTCTGGAGGGCCCTATGTTTTTCTGCGGGAAATCTATGGTAAGACGCTGGCCTACTTTTTCGGGTGGGGCAACTTTGCGGTGATCCGGACAGCTTCTATTGCATCGCTAGCCTTTGTTTTTGCAGAGTCGGTACACGCGCTCTTCCCGCTCCCCGAAGCTGGCCCCGGGGTGGCCGGCATCCATATTGGGGGAATTTATCCTTTTGCCAATCTGGGCGTAAAAACCCTTGCGATGGGATTAATCCTGTTCCTTACCCTGGTCAACTACCGGGGACTCCGGTACGGCAGCCTGGTTAGCCGGTATGCCACGTCCACGGTGGTTGCCAGCCTGGTGGTGATCGTTTTCCTTGGGGTATTTGGCGGATCCGGAAAATGGGCCAACCTCCAAGCAGACCTACCCACGTTCCAGACCCTTAAAGGAGATACGTTCGGGTTTATCGCCGTTTTCTTTTCCGCCATGCTGTCGGCGTTCTGGGCTTATGAAGGATGGATCACCCTGAGCTTCATCGGTGGAGAAATCCGGAATCCTTATCGCAATCTTCCTCTGGCCATACTATTTGGCATGCTGGGCGTTATCGCGATATACCTTTCTGTTAACTTCGCCTACCATCTGGTCCTTCCGGCGGAAGACCTGGTGGCGGTGCACGAAGCGCAGAACAAGGTAGCAGCCATCGCTGTGGTGGAACGGATCATTGGCCCGGCAGGAACCTTACTTATTGCGGGCTTGATTATCATTTCCACTTTTGGATGTACTAATACCACGATCCTTATGTCGGCCCGGCTTATTTACAAGATGGCTCAGAATCAGGAGTTCTTTAAATCCGCCGGAACCGTCCACCCTAAATTCCACACGCCCGGGAACGCCTTGCTGATCCAGGGGTTTTGGTGTTGCGTGCTGGTTATGTCCGGCAGCTTTGACCAACTCACCGACATGCTCATTTTTGCTTCGTTTATTTTCTACGGGCTATGCGCTTACGGGGTATTTGTATTGCGCAAGAGGAACGGCGGGCCGCCTGCCACCTACAAGGCGCCTCTTTATCCGGTGCTCCCCGCGCTGTTCGTGTTGTTCTGCATCCTACTGCTGGTGATCACCCTGTACAACAGGCCAGGGGAATCCACGGTAGGCATTGCGTTGATCCTGACGGGCGCCCCGTTCTATTATTACTGGAAAAAGCGGGCTGTATGATCGCTCAATCCTGGAGAATCAGGTCGGGTTTTTTATCTAATTGCCAACGGTAGGTCCGGGCGCCGGTATAGTTGCCCGGCTCCTGGTTAACCGTATCGAGGTAAAACTCGCCGCTAACGCCGCCAACGCTTTTCCGGAGGGTTTTCCTGTGCAACGCTTCGTAGGTAGGATAATCGATGGGCAGGCGTTCGTTCAGACGATCCATAAGCCTCCACTGGGAGATCACTTCCCTCCATTGGGGCTGAACTTCTCCTTCAAACACTTTGGATTTGGAACCGCTACCATATCCAAAAAACCCAATCTTATGGCCTTCAAGCGCAAAGCCCTCGCGGTAATCCGCTTCCATGGTGCTCACGAGTGCCATAAAAATGGAAGACGTGTACATGTTGCCGACCAGCGACGACGCCCGCTCGCTTTTTTCGATTTTCTCCTGGACATAATTCCGGTACGATCTGGTCTTGGTAATCGCTCGCAAAAACTGCGCGTATGCCTCCTGATACGCTTCGTCTGAGGAAAAATCGCCGGCTACAGGTTGCTCAAAGGCTACCTCGCTCTGGATTTCAGACCATTTACCCGACTTCCGGGCTTCTTCAAAAAAGACTTCCGAAAACATCCTCCTGGCCTGATACGCATACGGCAGATGGAACGCCATGCGGCTCCAGCGCTCGGTAACCGGGGTCCCGGCAGGAGCGGCAATAGCTTTGGCAAAGGAATTCAGCGCCTCCCGGATGCGGTCCTGGTAGCACTGGTTGGAATACGGGCCATCGAACATGGGTGTTTCTTTGTGAACAAGCACCTCGTCCTCATTGCTGTCTAAAAATCCTTCGACCCCAATCCCGGAAGGGATCTGAGCCAGGATACTTTCAGGGGATACCTGTTCCAACCCCGCCAGTTTGAGGACCTCGGCAACGATTTGGGTTTTGGAGAACGGGCGCACGGGTTTAAAGAAGTCGTGCACACTCCGGGTTGCCACGCCCCAGTTGCCGTCGATCGCCAGCAATCGCGGCTGTTGACACACCAAAACCGCAATAGCGCCGGCCCCCTGGGTGTATTCCCCGCCGGAACCCAACTCGTACTTTGCCACGTCCGAGCTCACGACAATCCCAATACGGTCCTGCCCTGCCCGCACCCAATCCAGGGTGTTGTGCAGCGCATCGACCGCCCCGATACAGGCAAAAGTTAAATCGACTACATCACAATTAAGAAAGCAATCTTCCCCATACTCTTTGGAAAAATACTGCGTCAGCATATCTACAACGTAGGTAGCTGTGGGCTTGGAGCCATCCAGAGCACTTTCAGTACCCATGTAGATGCGCCCGATCTGGCGGGGATCCAGGCGGTTGCGCAGAAGCAGATCGAGCACCGCATTCGCCGCCATAGTAGCCGTATCCTCATGCACATCAGGAAATGCCATTGCCTGAAGCCCCAGCCCGTCGCGAAGCTTGGCGTATTCGTACCCCCGGGCGTTCGCCAGGGCATCCATAGGAAGATAGATCCTCGGAATGTAAACCGACAGATCGTCGATCCCAACTTTACCAAAACCGGACTGAATAGTTGTTTTGCTCATTGTCATGTGAAAATGGATTGTCAAATGTAGGCGGGAAAAAAATAATTCCGGGTAAATAATTGAATGACTTATGGCACTAACAGTGTTTTTTTCATTTTGTTTAAAAAAGTTTCTTGGGGCAACCAGTAGGAAAAACTTAATTTTATCAACCAAAACCGAAGGCCCATGAAAAGACCTTTTTTGCTTCCTGTCCTCGCCGCCCTGGCGATCCTAAGTTCCTGCAGCACCAGCCAAACCATGCTGGAAGTGCTTCAACCTTCTCAAATCGTGCTTCCCGACCACATCACCGCCATAGCTGCAATCGACCGCAGCAAACCGGAGAAGGGGTTTGCCAATGTAGTGGAAGGCCTGTTCAGCGGCGAATCGATCGGACAGGATCGGGAAGGCCGCCGCCGCGCCCAGCTTGGTCTGACGGAAGCGCTGTCAAGAACTCCGCGGTTTTCCGTTAAATCGACCTCTATCGAAATGAGCGGCTCCAAAAACGGCGCCAATATGATGCCGCCCCTCCCCTGGTCGGAAATCGAATCGATCTGCAAGCGCTATGAGGCTCAGGCGGTGGCCGCGATCGAATCGTTCGACACCAACACCGACGTGGCCTATACCACCAATACGACCAAGCACAAAGAAAAGGACGGTTCGACAACTACCAAAATATCCTATACCGCCCGGCGCAATCTGCGCGTATACGTCGGCTGGAGGTTGTACGACCCCAAAGCCCGGGTCGTCCTGGATGAAACGGTGATCTCCGAATTCGACGAGGACACCGGATATGGAAGCACCCAGGAAGCTGCCTCCAATAACCTGACCAGCCTCTACGAGGCTACGCGAAAATTATCCGAAAAGATCGGCGAAAAATACGGGATGCGGATCGCTCCCGTGTGGATCACCGTCAGCCGCCCCTTCTATAACACCGCTAAAGGGAGCGGTCAGGAGCCTATGGAACGCGCTCACCGGTACGTTCAGTCCGGCGAATGGGAAGAAGCGGCCAAGATCTGGAGACAACTAACCAACGCCCCAGACCAAAAGATCGCCGGCAGGGCCGCCCACAACCTCGCTGTGGCTGCCGAACGGATCGGCAACCTGCCCGGCGCCCTGGATTGGGCAAAAAAAGCCTTCAACCAATACGGAAACAAAGCCAGCCAGAGCTATATCTACACTCTGGAACAGCGGATTGCCGACCAAGACCGCCTGAATTACCAACTAAAAGCCCGGACGTAAACGCCTAGCGCACCAGGGTAACTTCCCCATGTATCCGCCGGTCCTTGCCATCGTCCATGCGAAGGATGGCCTGAAAGACGTATAGCCCAGGGGATAACGGTTTGCCATTGTTTCTGCCGTCCCACCCCGAATTCCCGCTGTTTGGGGTCAGATCAGCGCCTTCATACACCAACCCACCCCAGCGGTCGAACACCTGCAGGCGCTGGATGGAAACCAGTTCTTTTCCCCCGTACAAAGTGAAAAAGTCATTCCGCCCATCTCCGTCAGGAGAGAAAGCCGTTGGACGAAATACCTGATAGTAGTCCAAAGCAAGGAATACCAGGCTGTCGCAACCTTCTTTGGATTGAAGGGTAATCGAATAATTTCCCGGAACGGTAAATTTCTTTTTCCCCACCAAAACAGATTCTCCAGGAAAAATATGCGCCTGTACGCTGTCGGTTTGCTCCTGCACCGGAGTAAGATTCAAGCGCACGATACTGTCGCACCCATTGGCGCCTTTCAGCGTGTCTACGTATACTCCAGACCGGGTCAGCTGCCTCCCATGGAAATTATAAACGCTCTCCGGGCAGATCACGCGATGGAGGACGCTTTCGGTGCGGGGCAGGCGATGCGCATACGCTGGGGTGACCACACACCCGTCCTGATCAGATATACGCACCTGGTAATCCCCTTCCCCGGTGCTGACAGCCAGCTCGGGAGCTGTTTCCCCGATCAGCGCTACGCCCTCCTTATACCATTGGTACTTCCGGCCGGCCAGATCCGGCACATAAAGGGTAAAGCCCGATTTGCATGGATTTCCGGAAGCGGCGACCTGGAAACCGAAGGCTTCTTCGTCGGCCAGCACGAGGTGATCGAGGAAATAGTACAGGTCGTTCGGCGAGTCCTCAGACTGGCAATCCGGACCGATAGCAATTGCATGCATATCCACACTGGGAGTGAGCCGGATTTCCCGCTGAACCCATTCATTCACCCCTGCCGCCGAAACCGATCCCATTTGAACCCACCCCGTGCCGTTCAAAGGGCATCCATAATTGGGGTTACCGACGCCGAAAGGCAGGTTTTTGCAATCGGGCGTCCCAAAGAACACCACATCCAGCGGGGGCGAATAGCGGGCATCCGCAAACCCAATATAGAACCTGATCAAATACGTTGTCCCCGCTTTCATGGGACGTTTCAGACAGGCGCCCGAGTACTCCTTCCACCCGGGTGTGGAATTGTTGCCAAAACGGCCGTTGCGGAACCCTACACAGCCCTCGCCATCGGGAAAAGGAACCGGAGGCGGGAAATTGGGCCAGCCCATCCACCCGCAGGTATGGAGATAATCGGTAGTCGCTTCGGAGGCCTGGATCCACGTTTCGGCGCAATTCAACTGACTACGGTCAGCGGGGCAGCAGGTCCGCTCCTCAAACGAGGGGTTGGGGATGAGAGACTCGGGCTTCACAACGCGGCAGGCACAGTCCGGGTCGTTGAGGTCGGCGAGCCCGTCGCCGTCGTCGTCGCGGGCGTTCTCGCAAATTTCCGGAGCAAGCGGCGGCAACCAGCCAGCCCGTTGGGAAAAAAAAGCAAATCCTATAAGTAGTAACAAAAATGGCGTCATCAGGGTACATTGGGTGCTGCCTAAAATTACGCCATTTTCCAAGAATACACACCAGTAGGTATAGGGTTTATGCGGAAAGGACGGCTGGATTACCAACTGATTCGGGTTTATTTAGCAACCTGGAATATTATCCTGCAAATCCATCCGGCAACTTTTTAAAAAAATTTATTTACCAGAAATAGCAGGACAAATTTTGTTTCCTATCTTTCGCCCAAAGTTGGTAAGTTAAGCATTGCTGAGTTGTAATTGAACGCCATTTGACTTTCTCAAATCGCATTTTCCATCAACAAGACCCGGAGTAGTGCCGGGATCCCCACCACGGTTTTTGTTTAGGCCGCCGTATGCATGGCCTAAAGAAAGAAAAGCAGATGGGGGTACAGCGTGTTTTTTTTCGTGTGCGCGCACAATTCAAAAAAACCGGTTTACGGTTTTTTTCAGGCAAAAAGCGCGAAAGCGTTTGCCCGGATTAATATGGCTCTTTTTTACTAACCTTATAATTTCAAAGTATGGTTGAAATACTTAACCAGAGTAGAGTTGGCAAATTTCTCAATGCGTTGAGCTTGAAGCAAATTGCCCTCGGTCTTGCGTTGAGTTTCCTCGCACTCACTATGCAAGCCCAAAACGTTTCCGGCAGGGTCAAATCTGCCTCAGACGGAAGCCCGGTCATCGGCGCTTCAATATTGGAAAGAGGTACCAATAATGGTACCATCACTGACCTAGACGGGAACTTCAGCATCCAGTTGACGGCCTTGCCGGCAACGCTGGAAATCAGCTACATCGGCTTCACTACCCAGACTGTTGTGGTGGAAACAGCCCAGCAAGGGTTGGAAATCACAATGGATGAAGGCGCCGTCCTGGACGAGGTCGTCGTAACCGCATTGGGGATGACCAGGGAAAAGAAGGCACTTGCGTACTCCATCCAGCAGATCAAAGGCGAAATGGTTCAGGAGGTACGGACCACCAACGTGGGCAACGCCCTGACGGGTAAGATCGCCGGCGTAAACGTGGCGCCGCCAGCTTCCGGCGCAGCCGGTTCCTCCCGCGTGATTATCCGCGGAGGTTCTTCGCTGGGCGGCAACGACCAGCCGTTGTACGTAGTCAATGGCGTTCCTATTGAGAACAGCAACTACGGGCAAGCCGGCTTGTGGGGCGGCAACGACAGCGGCGACGGCTTAGCCGCTATCAACCCCGACGACATCGAGAACATCTCCGTGCTCAAAGGCAACACCGCAGCAGCCTTGTACGGCGCCCGCGCAGCCAATGGGGTTATCCTGATCACTACCAAATCAGGAACCTCCCGCAAAGGGATCGGGGTCCAGTTCAATTCAAACCTGACGACGGACCGCGCCATCGACCTGACCGATTTCCAAACGGAGTACGGTCAGGGCGTGCAAGGGAAAAAATTTGCTTCCCAGGACGAAGCCCTGGCTAACGGAAGCAACGCTTGGGGCGCCAAATACGACGGCAGCAACACGATTCAGTTCGACGGTGTATCCCGTCCTTATTCCTACCTCGGCGAAGGGATCAACGACTTTTACCGCACCGCTTCCACCCTGAACAACTCCCTCGCTTTCTCGGGCGGCAATGAAACCGGTACCTACCGCCTGGCCGTTTCCGACTTGAGAAATCAGGATATTATGCCCAACGCCAGCTTCAACCGCCAGACGGTTGCGTTGAACGTCAACAGCAAATTGAAAAAACTCACGGTAAACGTTTCGGCCAACTACGCGTATCAGGATGCCAAGAACCGCCCGCGCTTGTCTGACTCCCCGGGCAACGCCAACTTCTCCGTCGTTACCAAACCGCGCGAAATCCCTTACGATGTGATTGTTGGACCTGGAGAAAAGAAAGGCGCCAAAGAAGACCTGACGGAACTTCGTTTCCAGGGCAACACCTTCTCCACCAACCCCTACTGGGCAGCCTATCAATTCTACAGAAGGGATATTTCCAACCGCTTGTACGGAAATGTTTCTGCCCGGTACGACCTGACGAGCTGGCTCTACGTGATGGGACGGGTAGGCACCGACTTTACCAACCGCGACGTGGCCAGTTCCGAAGCTTACGGAACCGCGTACAAGCCCCTGGGCGACTACAACGAATCCTATATCAACCGGCGCGAAGACAATTTCGAGATCATGGTCGGCGGCGAAAAACGCTTTAGCGACTTCTCGGTCGACTATCTTGTCGGCGGCAACCGCATGCGCAACAACTTCAAACAAAAAGGCACAGGCGGCAACGACCTGGTGGTTCCATTCTTCCACAGCGTCAACAACGTCAAAGCGCCTGGCCGTACTTTTGGCTTTTCTCAAGTCGGCATTAACTCGATCTATGGATCCGCAAACATCGGTTACAAAAACTGGTTGTACCTCAACGTAACCGGCCGCCAGGATCAGTTTTCTACCCTTTCTGCCGACAACAACTCGTTGTTCTACCCTTCGGCAGGCGTGAGCGCCGTCCTTTCCGACGCATTGAAGCTTCCTGCTGCCATCAATTTTGCCAAAATCCGCGCTTCCTGGGCGCAGGTTGGCGGCGGTGGCCCCGACCCCTATGCGCTCAATGTCCAGTACGGTTTGCTCAGCGCGCCGCACGGGTCGGCCAATGCCGGGCAAATCACCAATGGGTCTATTCCTAACCCGACCCTTAGCCCCTATACCTCTACCGAGATTGAGTTCGGCGCCGATTTGCGGATGTTCCAGAACCGCCTGGGCATCGACTTTGCCATCTACAGCCGGACCACGACCAACGACATCCTCAACGCCGGCATTTCTGCTACTTCCGGCTTCGGCAGCACCCAGGTCAATGTAGGCGAGCTGACGAACAAAGGCTTTGAATTGATGCTGAATGTAGCTGCCGTGGCGAAAAAGGACTTCAACTGGGACGTCACCCTCAACCTGGCCAATAACGTCAGCGAGGCCGTCAATTTGGGCCTTAACTCCAAGGGCGAACCAATCCAGTTCCTCAACTACAACGAATCCCGGGTACGCCAGGGCGAACGGGTACGCCATATCGTGGGAGAACAGTTGGGCGCCATCGTAGGATGGAAACACGCAACGGATGCCAGCGGAAATAAGATCTATACCGAAGATGGTATGCCCGTCCGGTCTGCAGATGCCAACAGCATCCTGGGTTACGGACGCCAGCCCTTCTCCGGCGGTCTGATCAACGCCTTCTCCTATAAGAACTTCACCTTGTCCTTCCTGATTGACGTGCGCAGCGGCGGATCGATATTCTCCGGCACCAACTGGCTTGCCTATCGCTGGGGCCTGCATCAGGAAACCCTCGAAGGCCGGTCAGGCGGACTCAAAGTTCAAGGGGTAACCGCTGCAGGAACACCGGTTAACGTGACCGTTCCCGTGGAGCGTTTGTCAGATTATTGGGCTCGCTACAGCGATATCACCGAATACCTTGTCTATGACGCCTCCTACGCCAAGCTTCGCGAATTGGCCATCGGCTTTAAGCTGCCTAAGAGCGCTTTGAAGAACCTTCCGATTGAAAGCCTTTCGATTCAGTTGGTGGGCCGTAACCTCGCCTTGCTGTGGTCCAATGTGCCCAACCTCGATCCCGAATCGGCGTACTCCAACAGCGGAGCAGATCAAGGGCTCGAGTATTTTGCTATGCCCCAGACGAGAAACGTAGGGATCAACCTGTCTGTTGGGTTTTAATTATCTTAAATTTTAATTTGATGCAAATGAAAAATAGATGGATAAAATTTGGGCTGGTCCTTTCGAGTCTGTTCATTCTCAATGCGTGCAACGAGGATAACCTGGTCGAGTTGAACACCAACCCGAACGCGGTAACCTCCATGGATCCCGCGTTCCTGCTCACCACTGCAACCCTGCGCATTGGCGGGGAGTACGAAAACACCCGGGCCAATATGCTGTATGCAGCGACCATGATCCAGCATACCGCATCGACCGCCGGGTATTTCAGCGGGGATAAGTACTATTACAACGCCCAGTATAGCGGCGCCTATATGGAACGGCATTTCACCGATGTCATCCGGCTCTACTCCAACATCATTGAGCAGACCAACGGCGATGCATCCATGGCCAACCTCAACGCGATCGCGACGATCCTGAGAGCGTTCGACCTGCACCGGATGACCGACCTGCACGGCGATATCCCCTACACCCAGGCGGGCTACGGCTTGCAGAACCCGGAGAACTGGTTCCCCAAATACGAAGCGCAGAAAGACGTCTACGCCGCCATCGTAAGGGACGTAAAAGCGGCACGGGATAAACTCAGCGCTTCCGGCGGCAACGTGGGCGTACAGGATGTCGTGTACGGCGGCGATATTGCCAAGTGGAAGAAGTTTGCCAACGCCCTGCTCATGCGGGTTGCCCTTCGGATGCAAAAAGTGGACGCCAATACGGGCAAAGCCATTTTCGCAGAAGCTTATGCTTCCGGCACCTTTGCTTCCAACGCCGACAACGGCACGATCAAGTACCTCAACGGTCCGCAGGGCCACAACCGCAACGGGTTGAACGATGGGTACTGGAATACCTACAAATACTCCCAGGATTGCAAGGTCAGCCAGACCTTCATCAACTGGATGAAAGCCAACAACGACCCGCGACTGATGATCGTGACCGGAGGTATCGGCAACCCTGTTTCCGCTTCCTCGACCTGGGATGTTAACCCTGCTAACCAGCGGGGTTTGCCTAACGGGTACACAAGTACTACCCTTTTGACCGTTTTGAACGACGCGGACAAAGCTACCTTCCAAACCCCCGGCGTCGGCATCCGGATGTTCTCCATGCTGAACATCAAGTACATGGATTGGGAAGATCCTTACTACCTGATCTCCTACGCCGAAACGGAATTGATGGCCGCCGAAGCCGCTGTCAGGGGCTGGATCACGGCTAACGCCGAAACCCACTTCAACAACGGCGTTAAAGGCGCTATCGAGGCCTGGACGCTCTTTGATGCCTCTTTTGCGCGCTCCGCTGCCGACATCAATACCTACATCGCAGGCAGAGGCTTTGCAGCCGCAGGTACGGAAGATAAAATCCGCCTGATTTCTGAAGAGTTCTGGGCAGCCACCTTCCTGAACGACATGGAATCCTACGCCAACTGGAGAAGGGTAGGCTACCCTACCCTGACGCCAACCAAGGATGCCAACGCTACTGAGGGCAATGTGATCCCAAGGCGCCTGCGCTACTGGGAGAACGAAGCCGGCTCCAACCCGGCCAACTATGGCGCGGCGGTTTCCCGCATGGGCGGCGACCTCTTCGCTACCCGCGTTTGGTGGGACGGCGGCAAGTAACCTTCCTTTTGCCGGGGGTCGGTCTCAAAAGACCGCTCTTTGCCCCGGTCATGGAATTTTATTTTCTTTTTTCGATTCTCATAAAAAATTGCTTTGCAATTTTTTATGAGAATCGAAAAAAGAAAATATGTTATGGCAGCTAAGGGTCAAAACCGACTTTGGGGACCGTCCCTCGGTTTTTTCCGGATAAAAAAAGCCAGAACCCTGAAGTTCTGGCTTTTTTTTGTAACCTTAACTCCGATAATCGCTCCTCCGTATGAAACGCTTCTCCATCCCTCCTCTTCTTTGCACGCTCTCCTTCCTTTTCTCATGTTGCGCTAGACAGGTGCAAGCCCAACCGCTGTTTCAGGCATTGCCAGCCTCCCAAACCGGCATCGCCTTTGAAAACGCCCTGCCGGAAACCCCCGAGCGCAACATCATAACCTATGAATACTTCTACAATGGCGGCGGCGTAGGCGCCGGGGATTTCAATAACGATGGGCTGACCGACCTGTACTTTACCTCTAACATGGGGTCAAATAAGCTCTATCTGAACAAAGGAGGCTTTCAATTTGAAGACATCACCAAAAAAGCCGGCGTTGCCGGCTCAAAAGGATGGACCACCGGCGTATCGGTCGCCGATGTAAACGGAGACGGCTGGCTCGACATCTACGTTTGCTACTCCGGCGATACGCCCCCTGAAAAACGCAGAAACCAACTGTTTATCAACAACGGCGACCTGACATTCACCGACAAGGCCGCCGAAATGGGACTGGACGACCCCGGGCATACCACCATGGCCGCCTTTTTCGACATGGACCTGGACGGCGACCTCGATGCGTACGTGCTCAACCACAACGTCAAGCAGTTCCGGAATTTCGACGCTGCCTTCATGAAAAACCAGGCCGACCCCGATGCCGGAGACCGCCTGTACGAAAACCGGAATGGAACCTTCCACAACATCACCCAGCAAGCGGGCATTAAATCCAACCCGCTGGGCTACGGCCTCGGTCTGAACATCGCCGACGTCGACAGCGACGGCTGGCCCGACATCTATGTATCCAACGACTATGTCGAAGAAGACTACCTCTACCTCAACAACCGGAACGGAACCTTCCGCGAGGTGCTGAAACAGCAAATCCAGCACATCTCCAATTTCTCGATGGGAAACGACATTGCGGATATCAACAACGATGGGTGGCCGGATATCTTCACCCTCGACATGCTTCCCAGGGATAACGAACGCCAAAAACTCCTCTACGCCCCCGACAATTTCGAACTGTACAACAATATGGTGGACAACGGCTTCCACCACCAACTGATGCGCAACATGCTCCAGTTGAACAACGGCAACGGCACGTTCAGCGAGATCGGACAGGTAACCGGGGTTTCCAATACCGACTGGAGCTGGTCCGCCCTGCTGGCCGACTACAACAACGACGGGTTCAGGGACCTCTTCGTGACCAACGGGTACGGAAGGGATATGATCAACCGCGACTTCATGAAATTCTACGCCGACGAACGGCTCAAACACCTGCAGGGCACGACCGACGAAAAAATGTTCGGCATGCTCCAATCCATCAAATCCACCCCCCTGCAAAACGTCCTTTTTGAAAACCTCAACGGGCTCCAGTTCGAAGACAGAACAGAAGCATGGGGCCTGTCCGGCAAGGACTTTGCCCATGGCGCCGTTTATGCCGATCTCGACAACGACGGCGACCTCGACCTCGTTTTCAACCGGATGAACGCCCCTGCAGGCGTATACCAAAACATGGCCGTGGAAAAAAGCCTGTCCAAATCGTTTATCCGGATCGAACTTGCTTCAGAGAACAAAAACACCCGCGCCATCGGCGCCAAAGTAGCGGTTTATACGCCCCAAGGAGCTTTTTTCGGGGAAAACTATCCGGTCCATGGGTTCCAGTCTTCCTGCGCCGCGCCGCTGCATATCGGCCTACCCGGTACAACGATCGACTCCATCCGGATCGACTGGCCTTCCGGCGCAAAATCGTGCCTGTACACCGGGATAACTCCCCGAAAGACCTATCGCTTCCTGGATTCGGATCCCTGCGCCCCCGCCGCTGAAAACCCGCACGAAAATGCTACTACGTTTGTGTTTCCGCCGGACACCCTCAGGTATGAACACCAGGAACTGATGGTGAACGATTTCAAGGTGCAGCCCCTTATCCCTAATATGGTGTCCTACCATGGGCCGGAAATAGCCGCCGGCGACATCAACGGCGACGGTTTGCAAGACCTCTACTTTTGCGGTCCGGAGGGCAAACCAGGTATCATTTATCTGCAGTTGAAAAATGGAAGCTTTTACCCATCCAACCAGCCGGCCCTCCTGGCCGACGCCCGATACGAAGACGCCTTTGCCGTCTTCTTTGACGCAGACGGAGACAAGGACCAGGACCTTTATGTTGTTTCCGGAGGCTATGGCGCCCCGGATTCGGGGTTGCCCTTACAGGATAGGCTGTACACCAATTCCGGGGGACTATTTTTCCCCTCCGCCAACCCGCTGCCTGATCTGAACTTCTCCGGCTCTGTTGCCGTGCCCTGGGATTACGACCGGGATGGGGATACCGATCTGTTCATTGGGGCCAGAGTGGAGCAAGGCGCTTATCCCCTGGCGCCGGAAAGCGTTGTACTCGAAAACAAAGGCAAAGGCCTGTTTGACATAGCCTGGAAAACCAATCTGGGCATGGTCACCCATGCCCTTGCCATGGACCTCGACGGCGACGGCCGGGAGGAATTAGCCGTATGCGGGGAATGGACCTCGCTGATGTTTTTCCGCTACATAGATGGGCAAATCAGGGACATTTCCCAGCAGGTACTCCCGGCTCCGAAAACAGGCTGGTGGAACGCCCTCCACGCCGCCGACCTCGACGGAGATGGCGACGCCGATCTCATCGCAGGCAACTGGGGGTTCAACGCCCAGTTTAAAGCCTCCGATCAGGAACCCGTCGAGCTTTACTACGACGATTTCGACGGCAATGGCTATATCGACCCCGTCATGTGCTACTACATTGACGGAACCTCCTACCCTTTCCCCACCAGAGATGAGATCACCGACCAGATCGTCGGACTAAGAAAACAATTTGTCACCTACGATTCGTATGCGCACGCCACCCTGACCCAAATTTTCAACGCAGCCCAATTGGCTAAAAGCCCCAAGCTGGCGGTGCATTCGCTTGAAACCCAATGGTTCGAAAACAAACAGGGCGTACTGCACCCAAGAAGCTTCCCTCTGGAAGCCAATTTTTCGTCGGTTCATGCTATACTGACCGGCGATTTTGACGACGATGGGCATACCGATGTTTTGCTGACAGGGAATGTCGAATACACCCGGATACGGATTGGCAGGACGGATGCAAACTATGGCTGCCTGCTCCGGGGAACAGGCAATGGCGGCGGTTTCGACTATGTCCCGCAGGCTCGATCCGGTTTGAGCATCCAGGGCGCCGTCCGAAGCTTAAAAATAATAACCAATCTGGCAGGAGAAACGGAAATCATCGCCGGCATTAACAACCGGGAACCGCTCATCCTGAAGCTAAATACAAAAAAATGAAAAGGTTTCTTTCCCTGCTGCTGGTCCTGCAAACTGCAGGGCTTTGCGCAGCCAAGCCCGATCAAACCGCCATATATGTCGCCTCATTGAAACAGGTGACGGATATCATGGTCGGCGACGTTACCTCGCCGGTAGCTGCTGCCAGATACTATGCATACACCACCCTGGCAGCCTATGAAGTCCTGGCCGGCTTGCGTCCGGAGCAATACCCTCCCCTATCTTCCGTCTTGACGCATGGAACAACCCTGGATTTACCCGCTGTCAAGGAAAAGGATTTATTGTCCTGTACTGTTTTGGCTTTGTGGAAAACAGCTTTTGGATTGCTGCCTTCGGGTAGCAAACTCAAACCAGCCATCGATTCGTTATCCTCCAAATTGCCTTCATCCAGTCTGGCATTGGTCGACAAAGCCGTCAATCAGATCGTTGCGCGGGCAAGGAAAGACGGATTCCAGCAATTGAACAATATGAAGCGGTACACTCCAAAACGAGGCCCCGGGTACTGGCAACCGACACCGCCTGCGTTTATGGCGCCGGTAGAGCCTCATTGGAATACCATCCTGCCTTTTATGATCGATTCGGCCAACCAGTTTCTGACACTCCCGCCAGCAGCTTTCGACTTAAATCCGGGTTCTCCTTTTTACACTTTGATGGAAGAAGTATATTTGACCGTAAAGGAGAAAAATCGCGAAAAGGAAGAAATAGCCAATTTTTGGGATTGCAACCCGTATACCATTTCCCAGGTAGGCCATGTGGAGTTTGGCTTAAAAAAAATATCCCCGGGCGGCCACTGGATGGGGATTGCCGGAATAGCCTGCCGGAAAAGCCGGTTCGATCTGGGCAAAACCGTTCTTGCCCATGCGCTGCTGGCGATCACCCTCCACGATGCGTTTATCGTTTGCTGGGACGAGAAGTACCGGAGCGACCGGATACGGCCGGAAACAGTTATTAACAACCACAAAGACCGTTCCTGGAGACCTATACTTCAGACCCCGCCTTTCCCGGAATACGTATCCGGGCACAGCGTAGCATCAACCGCTTCGGCAGTCGTTCTAACGGCTGTTTTCGGGGATAATTTTTCGTTTGCTGATGATGTCGAAGTGGAATTTGGCTTGCCGGTGCGCAAATTCACTTCCTTCAAACAGGCCGCAGAAGAAGCGTCCATCTCCAGGCTCTACGGAGGCATCCATTTCCGGGATGCCATCGACCAGGGCATTTGGCAAGGAAAAGAAGTTGGCGCCCTCATTAGCGCCAAATTGAAGGCGTTTTTTGACCTGTTGAAAAAAACCTAGCCCACACCTTTCGCCCCACGCCTTACGCCTTAAACCTTAAGCCTTGCGCCTTTACCGCTTCCCCTATTTCAACACCTCGTCAAACACCAGGGCAAACGCCCCAAGCATTTCCGCTTTATCCCCGAGATCAGACACCTTGATCTCGCAATCGGAAGCCAATTGAGGAAGGCTATACTGGTTGATCCCTTGAATCACAGCGAACTTCATCCATTCGCAGGCAAAGGAAAAGCCGCCTCCCAGGATGATCATCTCCGGATTGAGGATATCAACCAGAATAGCCAGAGACCGGCCGAGTTGTTCCCCCATGCTGGAAAGGATATTTCGGACGTCAGCGTCTCCATCCAGGGCCATACGAAGGATCTGTTTGTAATGCGGCGCAGGCGCACCGGTTAATTCCTGATAGGCGGTTTCCAATGCAAAGCCCGAAACCAGTCCTCCCAGACACCCTCTTTTTCCGCAAACGCATAGCCTGCCGTTTTCCTCTGCCAGAATATGCCCAAATTCACCCGCATACCCCGAATGCCCGTTGTGGATCATCCCGTTGGAAATGATCCCTATCCCAAGCCCCCGGCTGATGTTGACATAAATCACATTTTGCAGACCCCTGGCATATCCAAACCGCTTTTCTCCCAACGCCATCAAATGAGTGTCGTTGTCGATGTATACCGGCATTTTCCATTTATCTGTCAACAACTTGACCAAAGGCACATCAAAATTAAGGTAGGAATAACTGATCCCCTGCCAGGGGCTGATCCTCCCCGTTATGCCCATGCCCACCCCGAGGATTTTGTCCCTGGGAATTTTTTGGGATGCAATCAGATCTGGAATAATCCCGCACAAAAATTCAAAAGCTTCTTCTTTCCGGCTAAGATCAAATGCCTGGTTCTCATATTCATAAACTACCTCGTGCCGGAGGTTAACTATGTCCACCCGCATGGAATGCAACAGCACCTCTACGCCAATGACATATCCATTATCGGGATTCAGGTCGAAGATGGCGGGTCTTCTTCCTCCAAGGGAGTCCCTTTTCCCGATCTCGGTTAAAAAACCCAGGCGCACCAGTTCTTCAACTAGCTTTGTACCCGTTGGTATGCTGAGCCGGGCAAAATGGCATACCTCCGGAATCGTTTTCTCCCCTTCATCGAGAAAAAGTTTAACGATCTGCTTTTTCAGCCCATCTTGTTTTGCTTCGGTTGACAGGCTTTGGTGTTTTACGAGGAATGGCCACATATTTTTTAAAGAAAAATGAATAAAGAGCTTACCATTCGGGGAGTTTATGTCCAAGCAGGGTAAATTTAACGATAAAAAACACCATAGCTTACCTGCACGGACATTTGTTGCCGGAATTTTTCAAACCAATCCAGCCAATCGCCTATGAACTCTATGGTTGCCGTTTTCCGGCCTGTTGCCGGCCTTCTTTTTCTGCTTGCCGGCTCGCCGCTCGCCGCACAGCCCTTTCCTGGACTCAAGTTTTCAGCCCCAGGCCTTCAGGCGCAGTACTTCCAGACTAGCCAGGGGCCATTGGCCTTCAACCGGCCGTTGCCGGTTTTCTCCCTTGTCGTCAATGGAAAAAAATACAACAGCGCCCAGGCTGTCCGCAGCAAACCGGCTGGGGATACCCTTCTTCTCAGCATCGCCGGGCTCGAAGTGAAGGTAGCGGCGGCCCTGCCCTATCAGCCGGGTAGCAGGTATGTTGTTCATCTGAAAAACAATACGGCAAGAGATACCCTCACCCTGGAAAATGTTGTGCCGTTGGGAGAATCCCCAAACCACGTCTACATCACCGGCCTGGGCAAACACGGGCTTTCCCGAACCCACTTATTCCGGCCGGGCCTGGCGCCTGTCAACGTGATCGTTCCCGACAACGCGTGGGAACTGGGATACGCAGGAGTCGAACTCCCCGGAAATACGCATATCTGCGCCTTGAGCCGGCGCATCAACTGGAATAGTAACGCACGGCGGCGCCGCTTCGAAACCATCCTGTATCCGGGAGGCGCCGTCACCTATCACATTTGGGTAGACACCTACGCCGGTCCCTGGCAGGAAGGCCTGCGCCGGATGTTCCAGGAACGCTACCTCTACGACCTGGAAGGCAAAGCCTTCGATGAAACGCTCTATCAACGCCCCGACCTGAAATGGATACGGCACGCCTACGCCATGCATCTCATCATGGGCTGGGATCGCGACTTCTACGACCCTCAGACCCAAACGTACCAGTTGGAATCCTTTCTCCAGCGCATGAAACCGCTCCTCGGCGGAACCGACGTGGTGGGCGTTTGGCCCAACTGGCCCATGCTGGGTCTCGATCAACGCAACCAATGGGACCTTATGCGGGCGCTTCCGGGCGGCGCGGACAAGGTGCGCGAGCAAGCAGAAATGAGCCGCCGCCATGGGGCCCGGTTCTTCATCAGCTACAACCCATGGGACGAAAGCACCCGATGGGAGGACCACCATGCCGGTATGTCGGATATGATCCGGGATGTTGCCGCCGACGGGGTAGTACTCGATACGGAAGGCAAATCTAGTCCCGAACGGCAGGCTGCGGCAGACAAGGTACGCCCGGGAGTAATCATGTACAGCGAAGGAATGGCCGTGCCCAAAGATATGCCCTCCATTGTCTCAGGCAGGGTACACAATGCCCTTTACTACCCTCCCCTGCTCAACCTGAACAAGTTTATCCGCCCCGACTTTGCTATTTTCAGGGTGGCCGAATTGTTCAAAGAACCGATCCGAAGAGAGTTTATTCTCTCCCTTTTTAACGGATACGGCACAGAGATCAACCAGTTTCAGCCCGGACGGCCAGAATGGGTGGAGGAACAATACCTGTTCTGGGGAAGGATTCTAATGGCCCAGCGGGATAACGCCTCGCTCTTTACGGAACCCAGCTACCTGCCCCTTATTCCTACCCTGACGGACAGCGTTTATGTCAACCAATGGCCGGGAGCGGAGAAAACGGTTTTCACCCTCTTCAGCCTCAAACCTGAAGGGTTTACCGGGGATTTGTTTCGCGCACAGGCCAAACCCGGGTACCACGTCATCGACCTGTGGAACCACGAAGAACGAACGCCTGCAGCGCGCGACGGACAGTGGATCATCCCTGCCGATATGGAGGGGTTTTCCCGCAAGTGGCTGGGAACCAATAATGAAGGCGCGGCGGGAGTGCTCGCTATCTTGCCGGAAGTGCTGTCGGTAACCCGTCAAGGGGATGTGTTGCGGTTTCAGGCATCCCGTGGAGACCGCATCCGGATTTGGGCAGGCTTGCCGGACTACCGCAAAACGCCCGCTTTTTTCAGCATCGGAAACCAGGAAATCAGCCTGTACAAAACGTTTGGCCCCTTTGAAGGAAAAATTGTGGTCCAGGTTCTCGACAAAGGCGAATTACTCGACGAGCGCATCGTATGGGTTGAACCAAGCGAAGCCCGCCGGATCAGCGAAAGCCGGCGCACGCTCCCGGCAGGGGAAACGCCCGCCGGCATGGTCCGCATCCCTGCCGGGAAGTTTGCCATGCGCGTCGCTTACGGTGATAATTTTATCCCCCATCCCATTGAATATCCAAAAGGGGAAGTAGCCGTCAGGGGATTTTTCATGGACAAACACCCGGTCACCAATGCCCAGTTCCGGGAATTTTTGAACGAAAGCGGATATGTACCTGCGGATACCTCCAATTTTCTGAAACATTGGGAAAAAGGGCTAATACCTCCCGGCCAGGAACGCTATCCCGTCCTTTTTGTTAGCTATGAGGATGCCCAGGCCTATGCACGCTGGGCCGGCAAGCGTTTGCCCACCGAGCTCGAATGGCAGTACGCCGCCCAAACCTCTGATGGGCGGGAATGGCCCTGGGCTAAAGAGGCCAACGTAAAGCGGGAAGAGCAGGTGATTACCAATACCCTGACCGTGTCCAAACTCCAGGTGGATTCCAGCTTGTGCAACACGGGCAATGGCAAACTTTATGCTGTCGGAAGCTACCCAAAGGGGGCAAATCCGTTTGGACTGGAAGACCTGGTGGGCTGCGTCTGGCAACTCACCAACGACGTGTACATCAACGGCGCCAACACCTTCCTGATACTCAAAGGCGGAAGCTATTACCTGCCGGCCAGTAGTTGGTGGTACGTGGAAGGAGGACCAAGAGAACTGATCTATTCCCAAAAACTGATGCGCATCGGCCCGGGGTTTGAGCGCAATGCAACAACAGGATTCCGGTGCGTCAGGGATTGACCGGCGCGCCTAAATATAGAACGTGAACATCGCCCGCAGGGAAAGCGGAACTGCATAGCGGTTGCGGAGGTAGTTCATCCTCCAGGTCGCGTCGATGCGGAGGATTTTGAAAATATTTTCAATCCCCAGGCCCGCTTCCAGCAAGGGACCCCGGTCGAACGCCCCGTAGTAGACCCCTTCCGCAGGCTTTGGGTTCTGCTCGTAATCCTGGTAGTTGCGGTCGTAGTGATTCAATTGGTTCGCTTCTTTATTCTTTTTGCTTAACACCCCGTAGGCCATCCGGATCGTCGCCACTTCGCGCCATTTGAGCTTGCGAAACAAAGGGATGCGGTTGAGAAAAAAACCGTCGAAGTGATGCACCACCAGTGCGTCGAGGTAGCGGTCGCTGACAAACTCGTACCGGGCCATCGTATTGAAGGCATTGCCCTGGTAGAAATACGTTTCATTGGCGGTCGGCGAATGTAGCAGCAAATAAGGAAGGGTATTGGTAATCGCGCCGGCGTTGATCTGGTAGCGAAGCCACCCCATCGGCGGAAAATTGAACCACTGGCTCATCTGAAGGCCCACATGGTGGTAGTATTTTTCTTTTCCAAATTTCCCCAGGATATAGAAGGGTTCAAACACAGGCCGGGGATCTTCATATCCCACGCTGGAACGGGAAAAATTGGATTCGACGAAGATCTCTGCCGGAGCATGCCGGAACCGGATCTGGAGTTCGGCGCTTTCAATAACCTGGCTTAAGCCGTCCCGGCCAGGCCCCTGGAAATAGAAATTGAATCCCTGGCCATCTTTGGCATAAGGCGCCAGGCGCTGCCAGTGTAGTTGAAGGAAAGAGGTCCACCCATTGGGAAGGTCTTCCTCCCAATAGCCTTTGGCCTGCTTGGTATACATGAGTTTTTGAGGGATATTGCGGCGGTAAGCCCCGGCGAAGAAGTTATCTTCGCTGATCTCCCCTGTGCTGGAGAAATTGAGTTCCAGATCGTCTTTATAGGAAACCCGGTAGGTCGTCCAGGGTCGTTTGGAAGGCTGCCATTGGACGTGCCCGCCAAACTTCCACCGCCGGTCGTCTGTTCCGTAAGCGGTATAGCCGTAGATCCACACCTTCTTGCTAAAGGCCAGGCTGCTGCCCATACCAAACCGGATTCGGTTGCCTTCCACTGAGTTTTTGCTGTAGGTAGACGCCACCGGTCCAAACTCCACCTTCCCCCAGGGCAAATAACCGGAACCGGCGATGTAGGCGATGGATTTGAAGCGACGATACGCTTCCGATTTCCCTATGCTGTCGACCATGCCGTATACTTTGGCTTCCCGTTCCAAAAGGGGTTCCGGCCGGTGGACGGCCCAATAGGTTTCGTCGCGGTCGAGCGTCGATGGATTGAACATCCGGGGATCGGGCTCCCGCACCGGTCCGGAAGGGCCTGCCAGGGAACAGTTACGGTAAAAGTTGGATTTCCGGGCAATTACTCCGGGGATGGACGTTTTCTCCGCTACCTGGTATTCCAGCAGGGTATGTTCCCGCACGGGCGCCCAAATGGAATCCGCCGTACGCTGAAAGTCCATGCTTACCTCGATCCGTGCCAGCAGGTTGATGTTGACATCCGGGCTTTTAGCCATCTGAAGCCGTTTGACTGCAAAGGTCTGGGCGTCGATCCAGCATTCGCCGTTGAAGGTATTCTCTTGTTTGCGCCGGGGCTTGAATTTCAGCTTATACGTCCAGCGGCCGTCTATTTCCAGACTGTCAAGCAGGTAGTATTCGTAATTGGCAATCGCGTGGTCGCTAAACGGGCTGGCAAACGCTTTTTCCATGACGTTCAACCAGTTGGAATAAATATCGAATTGGTCGTGCACCAGGTTGAGAAACCGGATCACCGATTCGTTGCCGATATTAGACACCCGGCGGGCAATGGGAACATCGATGGTTTGCCCTTCCGACCGGTATATTTGGCGCAGCTCTTCCGAGAGATACGCCGGCAGGAAAGGCTTTTGTTCGGTGGTGCTGTCGATATGGGAAAACACGAATTCAAACGGCTTCAGCAAATCGCTCCGAGTCAGCCCTTCCGGAAGGCCCACTACGTCCATTTCCAGTTTGGAATATTTTTCCGCCGAGAAAGAAGGGAGACTCAGGTAGTTGTTCGCTTCTTTTGCCCCGATCACTTTCCGCATCAGGACGACGGCGGGGTTTTCGCCAGCCAGCACCACCACCTCGTTGAGGTCGACGGCAGAAGGCTCCAGCCGGATAAACAACCGCACGCTATCTCCCGCAGGCACTTTCAGTGAAAACGCATTATACCCGATCGCCGAAACCTCCAGGCGGGTCCCTTTTGACCGGTCAAAGCCAAATTCAAAAACGCCTTCCACATCCGTCATTGTTCCCGTGGACGGCGACTCCGGCAGGTAGACGTTCGCGAAGAGGACCGGCTCGCCGGTCCGGGCATCCGTAACCCGCCCGGATACCCATACCCGCTGGGCTGTCAATCCGGCTACCTGGGCAAAGCATAAAATAAAAAAAAGGATAAAGGGTTTCATGGGAAAATTATTCGGGTGCATGTTGCCAAGTTTTAGGCGTTTAGGCGTTGGGGCGTTTAGGGGTTTAGGCGTTTAGGGGTTGATGCTGTCCACATCGGCACTTTGGTATTTGGGGTTTCTGAGGCAATCTGAAGATTGGATTAGCCGTAGACAGAAGTCTACTGGCATCAGGGGGCGAACAGGCTTAACAGGCTTTCTCAGGTTCAAGACAGCATTGCCTTGCGCCTTGCGCCCTAAGCCTAAACGCCCCAACGCCTAAACACCTAACCGTTTCAACGCCAACGAATTAATACAGTATCGCAGCCCCGTCGGCTTTGGGCCATCCGGGAAGACATGCCCCAGGTGGGCGTCGCAGACGTTGCATTGGACTTCTACCCGGCGCATACCGTAACTGGTATCGGCAAGGTATTTGATGGCATTTTCGGTTACAGGGAAGGAGAACGAAGGCCAACCTGTGCCGCTGTCAAACTTTTCCCTGGAGTCAAACAATGCGGTGCCGCAGCAAACGCAGGCATACAGGCCGGGGTCGTGCGCTTCGCAGTATTCGCCGCTAAAAGGCCGCTCCGTTGCGTGCTGGCGGGTTATGCGATATTGGTCCGGCGTTAGCAGGACAGCCCATTCCTCGTCGGTTTTGTCCACCCGGCGATCAGGGGCAGGGTTTCCGTTCCGGGCAAAATTAAGGACATCGTTCCAGTTCATCCATCGGATTTTTTTAGGGGAACAGGATTAAGGACCCGATAGTTTTTTGATTCGAAAAATTACCGGTATTTTCATATACCGCTCATGAAATAGTTTGGGACTCCCAAACCATTTCGTGAGCGGTATATGGTCGCAACCTCGCTACCCCGTAACTTCGCAACCTCGCAACTCCAAAAAATATGCACTTCCTAAAAATCATCTCTTTATCCTTGCTCGCGTTGGTTCCGTTTTCAAGGCGGGCGTCCGACAAGCCGAATGTGGTGCTCATCTTTATCGACGATATGGGATACGGCGACCTTTCGTGCTATGGCGCGCTGTACAACACCCCTCAAATCGACCGGATGGCAGCGGAGGGCATGCGGTTTACGCAGTTTTACTCCGCCCAGGGCGTGTGCAGCGCTTCCCGGGCAGCGCTGATGACCGGTTGTTACCCAAACCGCATCGGCATTCATGGCGCGTTATTCCCTACTTCCAAAAACGGGATTCACGAAAATGAAAAAACTATGGGGGAGCTTTTCAAAGAAGCGGGATATGCTACCGCCATTTACGGCAAGTGGCATTTGGGACATCACCAACCGTTCCTTCCCCTCCAGCACGGTTTTGACGAATACGTGGGCATTCCCTATTCCAACGATATGTGGCCGGTGGATTTCAGCGGAGTGCCGGTCACCGACTCCAGGCAGCAAAAAGGCCAGTATCCCCCCCTTCCTCTGATCGAAGGCAACTCTTTGATCAAGGAAATCCGCACTCTGACGGATCAGGATAGCCTGACTTCGCTTTACACGGAGAAAGCATTGGATTTCATCCGCAGGAACCGAAAAAAGCCCTTTTTTCTGTACCTGCCTCATTCCATGGTACACATCCCGCTGGGCGTTTCCGATAAATTTCGGGGAAAAAGCGGCTGGAGCATGTACGCCGATGTGGTCCAGGAATTGGACTGGTCGGTAGGAAAAATCCTGGAAACGCTGAAGGAGCTGAACCTGGATGAGAATACCATCGTGGTGTTCACCAGCGATAACGGCCCCTGGCAAAATTTTGGCGACCATGCCGGATCTGCGGCAGCCCTGAGAGAAGCGAAAGGAAGCAGCTTTGAAGGGGGCGTCCGGGTGCCCTGCATCGTTCGCTGGCCGGGGAATATTCCCGCCGGAAACGTCTGCAACCGCCTGGCAACGACCATGGATCTGTTCCCAACCCTGGCAGAAATTTGCGGAGGAAAACTCCCCAGCCACCCCATCGACGGGGTAAACATTCGGGCACTCTGGCAAGGCGATCTGGAAGCGGAACCCAGAAAAACCTTTTACTATTACTACCAGCGAAACAGCCTGGAAGCCGTACGCGACCGGCGTTGGAAACTCGTTTTGCCCCACAAATTCGTCTCCTACGCCCCGCTTCCAGTCAATGGCGGATTCCCAGGACCAACCCTCACCGATTCCACCGGACTAGCCCTCTTTGACCTTTACCGCGATCCAGGAGAACGGTACGACGTAAAGGCCCTCTACCCGGCAATCATGGAAAACCTGATGTTGATCGCCGAGGAAGCAAGAAAGGATCTGGGCGACGACCTGACCAAGCGGACCGGCGCCGGGGTCCGGCCGGCAGGGCAAATAAAATGACCTCTTCTGGAAAAAAGTTGATTTTATTTTTTTGTTTTCGAAATGGGATTGTAAATTTAGGATAAATAAGTCTTTTATTCTGTTGCCGTGCGAACTCTTTCCAAAAATTCAGTCTATGCCTTGCGGGCCATGCTTTATCTGGCTGGACATCCGCAAAAAGAAGGTTACGTCGGCATTAAGGAAATCTCCGAGCAATTGGATATTTCCTTCCACTTTCTGACTAAAATCCTTCAATCGCTCACCCAGGATGGACTCCTGCGATCCCTTCGCGGACCTGCAGGGGGAGTCGCCCTGAACAAAAAAACGCACGACATCAGGGTCCTGGACGTAATTCTCCTGTTCGAAGGACCATCCTTCTTCAATACCTGTATACTTGGCCTGCCCGGCTGCGGAGAGCGGCAGCCTTGCCCGCTTCACGATTTTTGGAAGCAAACCCAATCTTCACTCCAGGAGAAATTCCGCACAACCACCCTGGCCGAGCTAAGCGAAAAAGTCCTTGCGGAAGGCTTGCGCTTATCTCCGTGCGATTAATTTTTTTGCTTTTATAAAAGATAAAATACTCTTTATTCTTTAACACAAATAAACGCCTTATGAAAAACCTGATCTTATTTCTCCTGCTGAGTTTGTGCGCATGGGCTTGCGCGCCTTCTGGAAACCAGAACCAGGCTGGTGAAGAGACCAGCCAAGCCGATACGGGCCAGTCCAATGTCCAGGACGACGAATCCGAGCCCAATGTCGTGCGGGTAGCTGCGGGTTCTGCCGACCATACCACACTGGTAGCTGCGGTAAAAGCCGCCGAACTGCTGGACGTGCTATCCAATGCGGGGCCATTTACGGTTTTTGCTCCAACCAATGCCGCATTTGACGCGTTGCCCAAAGGAACGGTCGAAGATCTGCTCAAGCCCGAAAATAAGGCCAAGTTGCAGGACATCCTGCAATACCACGTAACGACCTCGTCGCTCACAACCGACTTTCTAAGCGACGGCATGGTGCTGGGCATGGCGAACGGAGGAAAAGCAACGATTGCTGTAAAGGATGGAAAAACCCTGATCAACGGCGCCAATATCGTAGGCTCGGTAAAGGCATCGAACGGGATGGTTCACGTGATCGACGCGGTCATTTTACCTCAATAGCCCAGGGTTATTGAGGATAAGGGAGGTGCAGGCCGCATTCCGTTTTCTCCATGCCTGCCCACCTGCCGGTCCGCCCCTCCCCTTTCCGGGTGCATTGCACGCACCCCACGGAACCATACCCCAGTTGCTCCAGCGGATGCGGAGGCAGATCGTAAATTTCCGAATACAAGCAGAAGCGCTCGGCGCTAATGTCAATCAGCGGATGGAATTTAGACATTCCCCTCCCCTCTTCCAGAACGTGCAGTCTGGAACGGTTTGCGTTCTGGAAACCCATCAAACCCGATATCCAAACCTTGTGGCCAGGCTTAACCGCCTCCAAAGGCAGTACCTTGTTTGCTAAACAACAACGATCGGGATCGTTTACCCACCATTGTTCTTCTTTTGATTGGGCATTTTCTGAGGGCAAAGGAAGGATGTCCACCACATTAAGGCGGTACAAGTCCGTCAGGTAGCGTTTATATTCCAGGGTTTCCGGAAAAAGAAAGGTCGTATCGATGAAATAGACCGTCTGCCGGGGTTCGACCTGGCTGATCAGGTACAACAGAAGGGCCGAACTCGTGCCAAAAGAGGATGTGACCAGCACCTCCTCAGGAGAATACTGGCGATAAAGCTGTACCAACCGGTGGTAAGGCGACAATCCGGAAAACCGGTCACTTAGGGCTTCCGGCTTGGGCGCGCCTTGAGCTTGGACACTTCCCATACGCTGATTTTTATTCAAACCATCTTGCCTTTTATAAAATCCTATAAATTCAATAGGAATTATATGCAATGATGGGATTTGTTTTGGAAAACTGCAAGGGAAGGGCGTTTTTTTTATTTTCTATTTATGAAAAGCCCCGGTAAAAAAGCAATAAAAGGCAGCAAAAAACCTTTACTATTGTGGCCTGCCGCCCGGCAAGGAATAATTAACAACCCTTTAACAAACAACCAGTTAAACTCTGGCGGCGACGTATGGTCCAATCTGTCGTACATTGCGAAACATTGCATAAAAACCAATTCATTCACCTTAGACAAAAAGCATTCCTTATGAAAACTTCCATGTATTTGCGCTTTGCGCTGCTAACCCTGGTTTTGTTTGTGGGGCAATCCCTGGCATATTCCCTGAATGCTCAACCAATCCGCTGGGAAAAGCTGGGCTCGCGCAAAGTGAACTACGGCCTCGACCGCGACGAGATCATGGTCACCGCTTACGAAGGCCGGTTTACGGCCCTGAAATTCCGCGTGGAAAAGGGAGGGATCAATATGCACAAAGTTGCCGTCCACTATGGCAACGGCGATGTGCAGGAAATCGAAACACGCAACGAGATCCCGGCAGGCGGAGAATCCCGCCTCATCAACCTCCCGGGTAACCGCCGCGTCATCCGCAAAGTAGTCTTCTGGTACGACACCAAAAACTACGCCGGGCAAAAAGCCACGGTGGAACTTTGGGGAAGGCACTAAATTGGAACAGATCTTTAGTACCTATTTTTAAATAAAGCGATCCGGGCAAAAGCCCGGATCGCTTTATTTATTTTCTTGCTTTCGCCAGGATTTGCTCTCCCGGTCTTCCAGGCTGCCGTTTTTCTTTAGCATGACGGAGCCGGTCACTTCATACAGGTTGGTTATTCCATCAAGGGAAGATAGAACGGGATTGTCGGTGATCCACATGCCGCCGCGAACTTCCCTCAATTGGCCAAGGCCCTGCAGCGAATGCAAAGCTTTGTTGGCCGCGATGTGAAGGTTGACAAACCATTCCTCGGAATGCCCGATGGTGCGGATGCGTTCAAGCCCTTCCAGGTTCCGGAGTTGGTCGTTGTCGAAAATGGCCAGGGCATCGATATGCGCAATGGGCCCAAGTCCGGAGAGGGAACTCAACTGGTCGTTATTAGAGAGATAGAAATACCCTCCGAGGGAATCCAGGGATTCCAAACCATTCAAGCTCTTCAAATAAGGATTTTGGTCGATTTGAATACCCGCCTTGACTACCCGGAGGCGTTGCAAGCCGCGGAGGTCGGAAATTCGGGTTCCGCTGATCTGCAGCATGCCGTCGATGCGGTTCAGGCAGGCTAATTTGGAAAGGTCGCGAATATCGCTCCCCGAAATATCCCCAATGACCAGATTGGCATCCAAAACGCTGGTTTCGCATGAAAACGCGTCCACCTCAGCCTGGGAAGTAAGGGTAACGTAGGATGAAGCCGAATTCCACATGCTGACGTCCGGCTGGATTCCCAGAAAGGATTCCACCTCTTTGCTGGTTTTCACTTCTTTTTCCTTCGGTTCAACGCAGGCAGTTACCGCCAACACGAGAAATGGGACCAAGGTCAGATAAAGGCACTTAGTTCTCATAGTGTTTTTTTACAATGTGTTTCCTTTACAAAATTACGGTATTTTGGATTAAGGCGCAGGAATAAATCCTCTGTTCGCGGGAATCCTCAGATTCCCAGCGGAACTATTCTGCGGTCCCCTGACCACCGTCAATCCCCTTCTCCAGGCCTACCCCAACGCAGCGGCAATCCCTTTCTCATACGTCACCGGTTCATAACCAAACGCCTGGTTGAACTTGCTGCTGTCGAACAGGTAATCCTGATCATTTTGGTACAGCATTTCGATGCTTTCCCGAACGGCTGGGACAAAAAGGCCGATCACCCGCAGCATGGAGCGGGACAGGACGGTAAACCTTGGGGAAACGCCTAATATCCTGGCGGCGGTTTCGACGATTTGCCGGGTATTGAGGGGGTTGGGAGCGGTCGGAGCATGCCATATCTGATTGAAGGCGCTTGGGGCATTGCCGAGCATAGCCATAGCTTTACCCGCATCGGGGGTATAGGTAAACGAATGCAGCTTTTCGGCATCCATCAGGATCTGAGCGGCTTTCCCTTTTTTCAGGTTGTCAAAGACCATCGCCGTCAAAAAACTCAAGGGCGTATTCGGTCCGTAAAAATCCGCGCCCCGAACGATCATGGCCTGGAGTTTGCCCTGCCGGGTTTCGTCCATTAGCTGAGTGGCGATTTTCGCCCGTACCTCCCCTTTTTTGCTGCACGGGTTGTACGGCGTGTCCTCCGTCATCCAGCCGTTTACGCGGCCATAGGCATAGACGTTGTCGAAGAACGCCAGTTTGGCGCCGTGTTCCTGACAGGCGTCCAGCACGTTTCGCATCAAGACGGGCCACTGGGTTTGCCAGACTTTGATGTTATAGGTCAGCCCCGCCGTCAGATAAACCACGTCTGAGCCGGCGACGGCCCGGCGTACCTGATCGCGGTTGAGGAGATCTGCCTGTACGAGTTCTTCATTGCCCAAAACCGGTTTGGGATTCCGGCTCACAAGCCGTATGTGTTGGGTATATTCCGGCAAATGCGTTGCCAGGTTGTTTGCGATGACGCCGCCGGCGCCGAGGATGGTTTGCATATTGGTTGGTTTTTAGAGAGCAGGGAGCAGTGAGCAAGGAGCAGGGCGTTGGGACGTATGAGGCGCAAGGCATAAGGCTTTAGGCGCCTAAACCTTATGCCCTAAGCCTCTAAGCGCCTTATGCCTAAAAAATCAGTTCCCCAAAAACACCTGGAATCCGATATTGACTCCAAAAACATCCTGGGCTTCGCCGAACTGGAAATTAAGAATAGGTTCCAGGGCAACGTGGTTATTCAGGAAAATCGAATAGCCCATACCAATATTGCCGTAGAGCGAGGTATTGGCGTCGAAGTCGCCTATTTTCAGGGAACTGAATCCAAACCCGCTCTGTGCGAATACATTAGGCGCCACATAATACCGGGCGAAGGGGCCAAATCCAAACTGCGTGAGGTTGTCGGCCAGGGCAAGGTTCATATTAGCGCCTAGGGCGAGGCCATTGATAATAAAAACCCCGGCGGTGGGGTTGAGTGTGAACAACACTTCAGAGTCGCCGTTTGCCCGGACCACATTAAAACCGGCGTTACCGCCAGCCATAATGACGCCTTTGCCTACGTTCTGACTTAAAGCCCCTGTCAGGCACACGAAGAGAAAACCGGATGTCAGAAAAAGGCTTCTAAAAAGAGGTAGTGTTTTCATGTTAGTTGTTTTTATTGCCCAAATATACGAGGAAGTTCCGTGCCAGTCCAACGCAACCACAGTCCCAGGTAGTTCTTTTACCCACAGTAAAGAATATATGGGCAAAACAGACCGCTAATTGAGCAAATAATCCTTACTTTTCCTGCTCATTTTTGACAAGTGCAATCGATTGCGGTTACCTGAACGTAAAAAACCCTTAGTGGATGAACCCGATTTACCAAGATCTGAAAATACAGTGCTTTCAGGCCAATAAACAGCTTCCTGCGCTAGGGCTGGTCTTGTTTACCTTTGGCAATGTATCGGTCGCCGACCGCAGTCTGGGCGTATTTGCCATCAAGCCCTCGGGAGTTCCATACGATGCGTTGCAGGCGGAAGACATGGTCATTGTGGATTTCGAAGGGCAGGCGGTGGAAGGCGCTCTCCGGCCTTCTTCAGACACCAAAACCCATGCGGTGTTGTACAAGCATTGGGAGCAAATTGGGGCCGTGGCGCACACCCATTCCACCTATGCTACTGCCTGGGCGCAAACCCAGCTCGACATCCCGATTCTCGGTACCACCCATGCCGATCACCTCACGGTAAACGTTCCGTGCGCCCCTCCCATGTCCGACGAGATGATCGCCGGGGATTACGAACGGGAGACCGGGTTTCAGATTCTCCAGGAGTTTGATCGCCGGGGCCTCGATTACCGGGAAGTAGAAATGATCCTGGTGGGAAACCACGCGCCTTTCACCTGGGGAAAAACGGCCGACAAAGCCGTGTATAACAGTGCTGTTTTGGAGGAAATCGCCCGGATGGCGTACCTCTCCGTCACGATCCGGCCCGGCGTGCCGCGGCTCAAGGAGGCGCTGATCCAAAAGCATTATCTTCGCAAGCATGGAAAAGATGCGTATTACGGACAATAAAACAGCCAAACATGAATAAACCGCTTCAATCGCTGGAAGTCTGGTTCGCCACCGGGAGCCAGCATCTCTACGGGGAAGAAACCCTGAAACAAGTGGCATCTAACGCCGGCGCCATCGCTTCTTCCTTTGACCAAAACCCCATCATGCCGGTTCGGGTCGTGTTCAAACCCGTCCTAACCTCACCGGAAGCTATTTTCCACCTTTGCCAGGAGGCCAATCAGGCGCAGGCCTGCATCGGCCTGATCTGCTGGATGCATACCTTTTCCCCCGCCAAGATGTGGATTCGGGGGCTCCACGCGCTCCAAAAGCCGTTCCTTCATCTGCATACCCAATACAACCGGGATATTCCGTGGGCCAGCATCGACATGGACTTCATGAACCTCAACCAGTCGGCCCACGGCGACCGGGAGTTTGGTTTCATCGGCAGCCGGATGCGCCTCAACCGAAAAGTCGTTGCCGGGCATTGGCAAGATCCGGACGTGGCCGGTCAGATCCAGGCCTGGTGCCGCGTAGCGGCGGCATGGCACGACTGGCAAGGCGCCAAATTTGCCCGGTTTGGGGACAATATGCGCCAGGTGGCCGTGACGGAGGGAGACAAAGTCGAAGCAGAGATCCGGTTTGGGTTTTCGGTCAATGGCTATGGGATCGGCGATTTGGTTCAGGCGGTCGCCAACGTATCCGAAGAAGAGGTTGACCGGCTGGCGGCCGTCTACGATGACGCCTACGACGTGGCGCCCGCGTTGCGCCGCAATGGAGCGCAGCGCGCAGCGCTCCGGGAAGCGGCCCGTATCGAAGCCGGGCTGCGCGCCTTTCTGGAATCTGGAGGTTTTAAAGGGTTCACCGATACTTTCGAAGACCTGCACGGTATGGTCCAACTCCCGGGTATCGCCGTGCAACGCCTGATGGCTGAAGGCTACGGGTTTGGCGCGGAGGGCGACTGGAAAACCGCCGCCCTGGTGCGGGCCATGAAGGTGATGGCTACCGGCTTGCCCGGAGGGAACTCCTTCATGGAGGACTACACCTACCACTTCCACCCATCGGGAATGGCTGTGTTGGGGGCCCATATGCTCGAGATCTGCGAAAGTATTGCCAAGGACCGGCCCAATTGCGAAATCCACCCGCTTGGCATTGGCGGCAAAGCCGATCCGGTGCGCCTGGTATTTAACACGGCTGCCGGTCCCGCGCTGAATGCTTCCCTGATCGACATGGGCAACCGCTTCCGGCTGCTCGTCAACACGGTAGAGGCAATTGATCCGCCCGAAGATCTGCCCAACCTGCCCGTGGCCCGCGTGCTATGGAAGTGCCAACCCGACCTGAAGACGGCGGCCACCGCCTGGATCCTGGCCGGAGGCGCCCACCATACCTGCTACAGCCAAAACCTGAACCCGCAATTCCTTGAAGATTTTGCCGACATGGCAGGCATGGAATACGCGCTTATCGATGCGCACACGAATTTGTACCAGTTCAAAAACACCCTGCGGTGGAACGAACGGGCATTTTTCTGATCTGTTGATTTTGCATACTCCAAACGATAAATCCATTATGAAAACCACATCCTATTTTATCCTGAGTTCCCTTCTTCTCCTTAGCCTGGCCGGCTGCAAAAACAAGCCGGGCCAAGAGGCGCAGGAAACCGAAACGTCCAACAAGACCTTTGCCGTCATTGAGAGTCCATACGGGCAAATTGAAGGCAAAGACATCGTCTTGTATACCCTTATGGCGCCGAACGGGTTCACCGTCAGCATTACCAATTACGGGGGCACGGTCGTATCCATTCTCGCGCCCGACAAATCCGGCGATCTTGGGAATGTCGCTCTGGGCTTCGACAACCTCGAAGGGTATCTGCAACCTAAGAATCCCTACTTCGGGTGCACGGTGGGCCGGTATGCCAACCGCATCGCCAATGCGCAGTTTCAGCTCGGCGGTAAAACCTATACGCTTTCCCCTAACGACAACGGGAATATGCTGCACGGAGGAAAAAAAGGGTTTGACAAAGTCGTCTGGCGCGGAAATTACGGCCAAAGCGACACGTCTGCTTACCTGACGCTCGGGTATATCAGTTCCGATGGAGAAGAAGGCTTCCCGGGACAACTACCGGTTACCGTAACGTTCACGATCGATGATAATTACGGACTCCAAATTGATTATATGGCAAAAACCGACAAGCCCACCCCGGTGAACCTCACCAACCACACCTACTTCAATCTCGGCGCCGGCGAAGCGCCGGATATCCTCGGCCACGAACTCATGATCCGTGCGCCCCGGTATACGCCGGTCAACGACCTGCTGATCCCAACCGGAAAGATCGAACCGGTTTCGGGCGGACCGATGGATTTCACCTTGCCCAAACCCATTGGCGAAGACCTTGGGCAGGTGAAAGGGGGGTACGACCACAACTTCATCCTCAACAAAAACAACAAGTCCCTCGAACTCGCCGCTACCCTGTACCACAAAGCAACCGGACGGTATATGGAAATGTGGACCACCGAGCCTGCCGTGCAGTTTTACTCCGGCAACTTCCTCGACGGCTCCTTAAAAGGGCGGGAAGGTAAATCCATGGTGAAACATTACGGTTTATGCCTCGAGGCGCAGCACTACCCTGATTCGCCTAATCAGCCGGATTTCCCCAACACGATCCTCAACCCGGGCGATCTGTACCTGCAAAAAACCATTTACCGGTTTTCCACCAAATAATCTAATTATGCAACCGATTGAAAAAAGACAAAAAATCCACTTCGTTTAGCAATTAAAATAATAACTTTCGCTGGATAAAAAGAATTCGTTCATTTACCGCATCAACAAACACCTAAAATGAAAGGATTTGAAACCCTTGATTGGGCAGTGATCGGGTTGTACTTTACGATCCTGCTGGGTCTGGCGATTTGGGTTATTACCCGCAGGCAGAAAAACACCGAAGACTATTTTCTGGCCGGCCGCAACATTGGCTGGTTCATTGTAGGCGCTTCGATTTTTGCTTCCAATATTGGTTCGGAGCACATTGTGGGCCTGGCGGGCGCAGGCGCGGGAGGGAAGATTCCGATGCTCATTTACGAGTTGCACGCCTGGCTGGTTATCACGCTGGGATGGGTGTTCTTGCCGTTTTATATCCGGAGTGGCGTATTTACCATGCCGGAATTTCTGGAGCGCCGCTTTAACCCTCAGACCCGCTGGGTTCTGAGTATTTTCTCGCTGCTGGCCTACGTGCTCACCAAGGTATCCGTAACGGTCTATGCGGGCGGGATTGTGATTTCTTCCATTTTAGGCATCGACTTTTGGTTTGGCGCGCTGATCACGGTTGTCCTCACCGGGTTTTATACAGTGCTGGGCGGTATGCGGGCGGTCGTGTACACGGAAGCCATGCAGACCGTCGTCCTGGTGCTTGGCGCCGCAACTATCACCATCATCGGGCTCAACGCCGTAGGCGGCTGGGGCGGCCTGCGCGAATCCCTGGAGCCGGGGTACCTCAACATGTGGCGGCCTGCTACCGACCCGGATTTTCCCTGGCCCAGCCTGGTGATCACGAGCACTATTGTGGGAATCTGGTATTGGTGTACCGATCAGTACATCGTACAGCGAGCCTTGGCGGCGCGAAATATTACCCAGGGCCGCAGGGGAACGATTTTTGGCGGGTTGCTGAAACTACTCCCGGTTTTTTTGTTCCTGGTACCCGGCGTTATTGCCCTTGCGCTGAAAAACAGGGGCGAACTATCGTGGGACTCTCCAGACCAGGCGTTCGCCGCGCTGCTGATGAACAAAATGCCGGCCGGCCTGAAAGGTCTGGTCGTCGCCGGTTTGATGGCTGCGTTGATGAGCTCCCTGGCGTCAGTGTTTAACTCCTGCTCCACCCTGTTCACCGTAGACATTTACAAAAAGCTGTTCCCTGCCACGCCGGAAATCAAACTCCTCCGGGTCGGCCGCTATGCCACGACCACCGTGGTCATTCTGGGCATTGCCTGGATTCCGATCATGCAAAATATCTCCGGGGTGCTTTACGAATACCTCCAATCGGTACAAGCGTATATCGCTCCCCCGATCGCCGCGGTGTTCCTGCTTGGGATTTTCTTCAAGCGCATCAATTCCAAAGGCGCCATGGCCACCCTGGTTGCCGGGTTGATCATTGCAGCAGTCCGTCTGACACTGGAACTCAGCCGGGATTCGCTGGACCCATCCGGCATCCTCTTCCAATTTGGCGATATGAACTTCCTGACGTTTGCCGCCTGGTTCTTCCTCTTTTGCGTCATCCTGACCATCGTGGTGAGCCTGCTCACTCCAGCCCCTTCCCTGGAGCAGATCCAGGGGCTTACGTTTGGAACCCTTTCTCCTGAGCAAAAAGCCGCTAACCGCACGAGCTACACGGTTTGGGATATCGTATTCTCCCTGATCGTACTGGCGATCGTGGCTGGGGTGATGCTGAGTTTTAGGGGGTGATTTAAAAAGTTACGATGTTACGATGTTACGAGGTTACGAGGTTACGAGGTTACTTCGCAACGTCGTAACCTCGCAACATCGCAACGTTCAACACCTCCTCCCTGTACCGCTCAATCGGCCGGGGGGAGTTGCAGAGGATGACGTAGAATAGTTGCCTGGAAGGAACCCAAACATAATCGGCGGTGAATCCGCCCTGGTGGCCGGTGTGAAAGACGATGGGGGTTTCCTTCTCCGTTCCCGTAAACCAACTGTATCCGATGAACGAAGGAATGGTGTCCTGCCAATTTGCGGGCTGGAACGGCGTCCGGGATTTTTGGATCACACTTTGGGGTAAAAAAACCGTCTTTTGCAGGGCCTCCTCGTATTTTGCCAGGTCGCGTACCGAACTCCAGACGCCCCCATTTCCGGAGGCTGCAAAGGTGGGTTCTTCTCCGTAATCATCCTCGATGAATCTGCCCTGATCCCAAACGTAAGCGTGAGCGACTCCGTTCTCCGGATACGGACCGTCGGTGATCTTGCTATCGGTCAAACCGGAAGGGGCGAAGATCCGTTCGATGATAAAATCCTGCCAGCGCCTGCCGGTTATTTGCTGGATGATCAGCGCCAGCCCGTTAAACGCGGGGTTGGAGTAGCGGTAGCGGCTTCCCGGCTCAAAATAGGTGGTATCGTTTTGCTTGATGGGGGCAAAATTTTCCTCGTCCTTGGCTGAAAGGTAAAACACCGAATCTTCCGCCACCCGGCGGCTGTCGACCAGTCCGGAGGAATGGTTCAGCAGGTGGTAGATCCTTACTTTTTGGGCAATGTCCGGGTTTTTGAAATCGGAGAAGTATTTTTCCAGCGGGTCGTCCAGTGATAGTTTGCCTTCTTCCTGGAGCATCAGGATCGCGTTGGAAACAAAGGTTTTGCTGATAGATCCTGTATTAAAGGAAGTAGAAGGCGTAATGGGCGTTTTCTGCTCCAGATCGGCCAGTCCGTATCCTTTTTCAAAAAGAACTTTTCCCTGGCGCATGACCAGGATCGCGGCCCCGGGGCCATCGGCAGAAAATTCGGCGGAAAAGTAGGCATCCAATACCTTGGCGGGATCTTGTTCCGGATACCGGTTACAGCTGATGGCCAGGCCCAGGGCCAATAAAAGGATCAGGTGTTTCATATGGAAAAGGATTTTTAGCGTATTTCCAAACAGAGGGGGCTGTCTCAACAGGGGTTGAATTTAATCAGAAAATATTATAACTTTAAAAATCAATTCATTACCTCGGATTTTTTCACCCCATCAACTCCCCCAGCTATGTATTTTGCCGACCTCCACTGCCACCCTTCGGGGAAAAACTTCCCGAAATACCGGACCAAAAAGCCCAAAAATTTCCAGAGCCCTTTGGCGCATCTTTGGGACATCCCAAAATCCAAAATCATCAACCTGATGCGCGGGCTGCGCGGCACGAGCTACAGCCAGGCCGACGTAGGGAGTTTGATCAAAAGCAACACCAAGCTGGCCTATATCTCGATCTATCCCTTCGAGCAAGGTTTCATCAAGGATATGGGCGCCTGGATAGAAGCGCCTTCGGTGCTGGTCTGCGCGTCGCTGCGGCTAAGCCTGCCGCGAATTGCGCATATCCGGAGCGATTCCTACGACTATTTCGAGGAATTACAGGCCGAATGGGAATTCGTTCAACGCAAATCCGGGCAAGAATGCGCCGGGAATGTGGCCGTCCATCCCAAAGGAGGGATCAACATCCAGCGCGCAACAACCCCTATTCGGGGGCGGTATAGCATCCTGGCCCCAAACCCGGAAGCTTTTGCCCAAAACGTGCTCCCCTGGGGCGAACGGATATTTATTGGGCCGGAGGGCATTGACCTGGCGTTGGAAGACCCCGGATTTGCCCTTTGTGTCCTTACGATCGAAGGCATGCACGCGCTGAGTGTGGCCAACGGAAATTGCAACGCGCCAGAAATCGAGGCCCCGGTCCTCCAGCAACGCATTGACCTGATCAAGTCCTGGCCCTTGTTCTTTATCACCTTTGCCCACCACTTCGACAACCGGCTATGCGCGCATGCGCGGAGTTTTTTCAAAGTGCCGCTCCCATGGAATCCTGACCAGACGCGGAATATGAATTTCATCCCCCTGAACCCGGACGACAACCCATGGAAAAACCCCTCTCCTGATAAATACTCCCTGGAAGAGCGGAAAAGAGGTTTTACCCCGGCAGGTTTCCAGGCTATTCAGCACCTGCTTGCCGTGCGGGTGCATGGAGAGGGCAGCGTAGAAGACGAACCCGCTCTGGGCCGGCGCATCCTGATCGACACCAAGCACATGAGCGCAAGCTCCAGGCTGGAGTTCTACAACCGTATCATCCGGCCATACAACCGCAGCGCCAACCGAAAACAGGCCGCTGACGGCGCGGCGCCCCAGGGATGCATCCCGGTAATTGCCAGCCACTCGGCCTATTCCGGCCGCCAAACCCTCCTGGATCACATCCAGGACTACTTCCTGGAAACAGACGAAAACGTGCCGGGTAATCCCTTTAACCCCTGGAACATCAACCTCTGCGACGAAGACCTTGAGGTAATCTGCCAAAGCGGCGGCCTTATCGGCCTCAACCTCGATCAACGGATCCTGGGGATCATGTACCGCCTCCGGTTGCGCCATGTACTCTTCCCCTGGGCATTTATGCCCAAAAAGGAGCGGGAAATGGATTCGGTCGAACTGATCCTTGCCAACCTCCTGGGTATGGCCAACGGAGTTAAGAACCGGGGCATCGGCTTGCACGAGTACCGGCCGGATGGGTTTTCGTTCTGGAATTGCATCTCCATCGGCAGCGATTTTGACGGAGGCATCGACCCGATCAATGATTATGCTACCGTTTTGCACTACGGAAAGCTCCGCACGGACCTGGACGAACGCATGCGGCAACATATCCGAACCGGAGCGTTCATTGAGTTCGGGATCACAGAAGAGAATCTGGAAGCGGTGCTGGATCTATTCTTTTTCCAAAATGCGCTGCGGTTTCTGAAAGCGCATTTTCCGGGGCCTTCTATCGCCCCAACCCCAGGTTAATTTTACATCAACAATGCGGCCATGGCTTGCAGGTCTCCGGGGCAAGGCTTATTTTCCATGTTGAAATCTCGACCTCCTTGAACACCTAAATCTTACCCCTTTATGTCCCTTCTCCTCCGGATCGGGGCCCGCGGTCCCCTTGTAGTCGAAATCCAGCGCAAACTCCAGGCGCTGCAGCTATACCTCGGCGAGCTCGACGGCCACTTTGGCGGGGGTACCCTCAGCGCGGTAAGGAATTTCCAGCGCAAAAACCAGCTTCAGGTAGACGGGATTGTTGGGCCCAAAACCTGGGCCGCACTCTACCCCGGCAGAGAACCTATGGACCATTTTCTTCAGCCCCAAACCACGCTGATGCGGCGCTGCCTGGAGTTGACTGCCACAATCGAAACCGGTTTCAAAGCCCCCCGTTGCTATACCCGGGTAGCGGGAAATTTCGACCGCCAGGGCATCAGCTATGGCGCATTGCAGTGGAACCTGGGGCAACGATCCCTCCAACCCTTGCTCAACACCTACGACGAACGCTACCCTGGCGGCCTGGATGAAGTTTTTGACGATTACGCGGCCGAATTACGGGACGTTTTTCAAAAGCCCCTGCAGGAGCAACTCGCCTGGGCCGTCTCGATACAAACTCCCAAATACCGGGTCATAGAGCCCTGGGTTGGCTTCTTTGAAGCCCTTGGCATGCGAAAAGAGTTTCAGGAAATTCAGGTCGAATTTGCAGGGGTACAGTACAAAAAAGCGCTGGCATATTGCCGAACCTATGGGGTCAACTCCGAACGGGCTGTCGCGATGATGTTCGATATCGTCACGCAGAACGGAAGCATTGGAAAAACTACGAAGAAACTGATCCTTCAACGCTTCGCGGAAACATCGTTTTCTGACGACCCATCGATCAAAGAGATAGAGCAACTGGAGATCATCGCCAGGCTGCGCGCCCAGGCCTCGGTCAAACGCTGGCAAAGCGACGTGTTGGCCCGCAAACTGACCATCGCCCGGGGAGAAGGCGTGATCCACGGGGAATATTTCGACCTCGAAACGATCTATGGCATCCGGAATGTCCAAGCTGCCGAACTCATCGGCCTGCTCCGCAGGGGCTGACTCAAATGACCACTCTTTGCCTCCGGCATGAAATTTTATTTTCTGCCTTGGGCAAAAGCCGTCATTTGAGACAGGCCCTACGTAGGGTCAAAGAACTTATCTGAAAAAAAGCCGCTTATGAAAATCCTGATCCTGGGAACTGGCGCTATGGGTGCTTTTTACGGATGGGCGCTTGCCTCTGCCGGCCATGACGTAAGGCACTGGGTGCGCCCAGGAAAATTAGCTGCCGAAAAAGGCCGCAGCCTCCAGATCAAAACGATGGACCGCCGGGCGAAGGGGTTTAAAAAAGGCCCGAAGTCCTACGCGTTTTCCCTCCTGGAAGCGGAAGGCGAAATAAAGGCGTTTGACTGGATCCTTCTGCCTTTGCCGTATTTTCAGATGGAAGAAGCGGTAAAATCCCTCGCCGCCCTGACCCATCCCGGCGCGCTGTTCCTGCTGATGGGCAACCTCTGGCATCCGGTAGAGCGCTTCGACGCCTGGATACCGGGGCGGTATATGTTTGTTTTCCCTCATCACGGGGGCAGCATTTCCAACGGCGCGCTTAAAGGCTGGCTCACTCCGGCTATGAGCCTGGGAGAACCCGGCGGAAGCGAAACCGATCGCATCCTGCAACTGAAAGCCTTTTTCGAAAGCGCGGGCTACCGCCCGCAAATCCGGGATATGCGGGGCTGGCTTCTCGTCCATTTTGCCTCCTTCACCGGTTTTTACGCCGAAGCGCTGCGCATGGGAGGGGTGGCCAGAATGGCCCGCAGCTGGAAATCCCTGGTCCGCAGCCAGGTTATTGCCCGGGAAGCAATGGACGTCGTCAAGCGCCTTGGGGTAGACGTAGCCCAATTCCCCGAAGGCCGGAAAGTCTACCAGCCTTTTTGGCAAAACGCCCTGCTCTATAAACTCCTCGCCCTAATGCCCGGAGTAGCCCGGACAATGGATCAAAACCGCAAAACCGCCGATTGGGAAAGCTATGGGCGCTCGGTGCTGGAAACCGCGAAAGCGCTTGGAATGGATACGCCGGCGCTCGAAGAGACGGTGATGGGGCCTGTCTCAAAAGATCGTTCGTTGCCTCCGGCATGAAATTTTATTTTATTTTTTGGCCGCCATGGGCAAGGACGGACTTTTGAGACAGCCCCCGTCGCTACGGAGCAGGGCGCCGCATAGACCCCAGCCCTTTTTCCTGGTTCAGCATCCGGTAGTTCACCAACCGGAATCTGGACTCCCGGAGGAGCTGTTGGAAGGACGGGGCGATCAGGGCGTTCAGCTCGGCGTTGCGGTGTTTGCTCATCTCTTTGGGACCGAACGGGTTCAGGTCTTCCATAGCGCTCATTTCCGGGGTATCGAGGCCGACGTGGAAAACGAACAGCTTGGTACCGCCGGGCGTTAACGTCATCACTTTTTTCGTGAGCGTATCTAATTTATTTCCGACCGGCGCGGAGTAACCGCCCTCGACATCGACCTCGTCGTAGTAGCGGGAGATGGCTACCCGATACTCTTTTGCCAGCTTTTCAACAATTGCCCGGGTTTCCGGGGTTTGCACAGCCGCGCCCATATGGTAATCGAGGTAGTCGATTTTCAGGCCCGCACGCAGGGCTTTTTCTATTTGGGCCCGAAGCTCCGTTTCGATTTCTTGCAGGCTTGGGTTATTGCCAAACAGCGCGCTGCGGGAAGGGAAGAAATGGCCAACCGAATCTACCAGCGAAGGGACCGCTTGCGCCCCCGATACGGGTCCCCAGCGGTACTGCTTCCACTCCGCGTTCAGCGTCAGGTGAATACCAACCGACACGTTGGGGTATTGCTTCAGGATTTCGGCGCCTTCCGCAAACCAGGAGCAGGGCGTCATGACCGACATCGAGACCGGGATGCCGGTTTCCAGTACGGCTTTCGCTGCCATGTTCACCGCATGGCACATACCGATGTCGTCGCAGCGGATCAGGATGGGGATGGAGGCATCTGTATTAGCCGGCTGCGCCCGGGACAAGGAGGCAATTCCTGTGAAAAGCAAAATAAGGAAGGGAACTCGTTTCATGGTAGTCAGGGCTTTGGCAATTGGCTAATATAAGAAATTCCGCTTTCAGAAAGAAAACCCTTTCTGCCATTTGGCGACGAAATAAAACAGGAAAATTATTAAACCAAACCCGGCCTTTCCGGTTAGGTGGGGGTTCTCACGTAAAAGGTCCAAATCCACTAACCGATTACCCTGCTGTATGTCTTCTCAACGCAAACAATCCATTATCGTGATCGGAAGCGGCTTCGGCGGCCTGTCTGCCGCTATCCGGCTGGCGGCGGCTGGCCATGAAGTCACCCTCTTTGAAAAGCGGGACAAGCCGGGCGGCAGAGCCTATACCTACGAAATGGAGGGATTCCGCTTTGACGGCGGTCCTACCGTGATCACGGCGCCGTATTTATTCGACGAGCTCTTCGCCCTGGCGGGAAAGCGGAGTGAAGACTATATCGAATTGCTGCCGGTAGACCCTTTCTACCGGATCTTTGACGGAGAAGGGCGCGCGTTTAACCACTGGCACAGCTGCGAAAAGTCCAGAGAAGAGGTAGCCCGGCTCAGCCCCTCCGATTTAGCCGGGTACGACCGGTTTCTAAACGATACGCAGGCCATTTTCCGGCATTTTCACCCGTTCACCGACCAACCCTCCCTGCAGCTGGGGCCGATGCTGAAGACTGCGCCTTTTATGCTGGCTAAAAAGACCTATCGCGCGATGTATCCGTTTACCGCCGGATACGTCAAAGACGATTTCCTGAGGCGGGCGCTTTCGTTTCACCCCCTGCTCATCGGAGGCAATCCGTTTGCCACCCCGGCGTTTTACAGCCTCATCATCGAGTTCGAACGCAAGTGGGGCGTCCACTATGCCCGGGGAGGTACCGGCGCGATCGTGGAGGCCCTCGTGCGGCTGTTCCAGGAGTTGGGAGGGCAAATCCGCTATCAGTCTGAAGTCGCCGAGATCCTGGTGCGCAACAAGCAGGCCTGCGGGGTGCGGCTCCAGGATGGAACGGCCCACACCTCCGATACGGTGATCTGCAACGGGGACGCCGCTTTCGCCTATAAAAACCTCCTTCCGCAAGCCCTCCTGCCCAGCGGACTGAACCGGTCGATCGACCGGCAGGAATACTCCAACTCCCTGGTGGTCCTCTACTTTGGGACAAACCGGAAATACGCAGACAGCCCGCTTACCCACCACAACCTGATCCTGAGCAAAAAATTCCGGTCGCTGATGACCGATGTCTTCCGCAGGAAAAAACTACCGGAGGAGCCCGTCCTGTATGTGCATATGCCGACGGCTACCGATCCCGGCATGGCCCCCGAGGGCTGCGAGGGGTTCTATGTGTTGTCGGTGGCGCCGCATCTGGACAGTTCTGCCAACTGGGAAGAGATCAACGACCGGTATTGCGACGGTATTCTGGACTACCTGCAGGAACATTACCTTCCGGATTTAAGGCAGCACCTTGCCGTGCGGCATAACATCAATCCCCTCCATTTCCGCGACACGCTGAACAGCCACAAAGGGGCGGCTTTCGCCACCCATCCCTCCCTGATCCAGTCGGCCTGGGGCAAAACCCGTTGCCGTTCGCCCTATATTAAAAACCTGTATTTTGTGGGCGCCAGCGTCCACCCGGGCGCGGGGGTACCGGCGGTGATCACCTCCGGTAAGATCGCCGCCCAGCTCATCGATCCGTCGGCCGAAGCGGCGGCCCGCGAAAGGATAATCCAAACCCAGCTAATCCATTGAACATGACCCAAACAAGTCCTCCTTATTTTGAAGCCGGCTTCGCGACGAACGGCCAGGAAACAGACGCCCCCAGCCTGGAGGTTACCGGGACGGTCCCGGAATGGATCAACGGCCTGCTGATCCGCAACGGGCCGGGACTGGTCCGGTCGGACAAACTGGTCAACCACTGGTTCGACGGGCTATCGATGCTGCACCGGTTTGAGATCCGCAATGGGCAGGTAGGCTATCGCAGCCGGTTTCTGGAATGCAACGCGTACCGGGCGGTGAAAGAAACGGGGCGCATTGCGTACGCCGAATTTGCCACAGACCCCTGCAAATCACTTTTCCAAAAAGTGCATACGTTGTTTGAAGGGGGTCCTGCCATCACCGACAGCGCCAAGGTGAACATCGCCAATTGGAACGGCCGCGCCTTTGCCCTCGGAGAGCCCCTGATGCAAGCCGAGTTTGATAAAAACACGCTGGAGCGCGTTGGGGTGTTTGACTACGGTCAGAAAGAAAAATCGGGCGTTACCACGGCCCATCCGCATATCGACGGCGAGCGGCTCTACAATCTGGTTCAGAAGTTCGGCGCCCGGAGTTATTACCAGATCCTGAGCAGCGACGGCCGGACGGTGCGCAAAGAAGCGGCGGTTGGCGTCGGAGAACCGGCCTACCTGCACAGCTTTGGCATGAGCCGGAAGTACTATATCATCGCCGCAGGGCCTTTGGTGGTGCAACCCGTGCAGCTCCTGCTCGGCGCCCGGCCGTTCATCGAAAACTTCAAGTGGAAGCCCGAGCGCGGAACCGAGTTCTATATCATCGACCGGGCTACCGGAAAGCTGGCGTTCCGATTTAAAACCCCGCCTTTTTTCAGTTTTCACCACGTCAACGCGTTTGAGCAAGAAGATATGCTGATCATGGACCTCGTCGCATACGACGATGCCTCGATCATCCAGCATTACTACCTTCAGCGGCTGGCGAATCCGGAGATCGAACTCCCCTTTGGCCGCTTGTGCCGCATTGCCTTTAACCTTCGCTCCGGGGAGCATGCCATGGAGTACCTGTCGGACCAATGCATCGAACTGCCCCATTTCGACTACGCTAACGGCTTTGCCAGGCCGGATTACCGCTTTGTCTATGGCATTGGCCTACGCCCCGGCAAGCGCCAGGGGTTCTATAACCAGTTGGTCAAAATAGACATAGGCGCGCGGGAGGACAAGGTATGGCACGAAGACGGCTGCTACCCCGGCGAGCCAGTGTTTGTGCCAGCGCCGGACCGTCAATCCGAAGACGACGGCGCGTTGTTATCTGTCGTTCTAACCGAACAGGGTTCCTTCCTGCTGGCGCTCGACGCCAAAACAATGCAGGAAACCGGCAGGGCCCGTTTGCCCCAGAAGGTATTGTTCGGGTTTCACGGGATATTTTTTCCGGAGGGGGATGCGTTATGAGTGAGTTGGGGCGTTGAGCCTCCCCCTAGCCCCCTCCGAAGGAGGGGGAACCGGGTGGGGAAGGGTTTTGATAGCGCCCGTTTTTATGGAAAAAACGTTACAATTTTTATTAATTTTTCCAAAATACAGGGTTTTTCCTGTTCCCCCTCCTTTGGAGGGGGTTAGGGGGAGGCCAGTTACCGGCGCCAAGACTTCATGCCATTTATTTTGACTTCATTTGCGCTTATCGAGGCCTTCCCCAACAAGATGCCCTCCGAAGGAGGAGGAACATAAAGGGAGTTCATTTTTTGCCCCTTTCAACTTTATTAAAAAACGAAATATGAAGCGATTTGCCATTGGGCGCCTTTTACTGGGCCTACTTCTGCTGTTGAGCGGCGCTGGCGCGTTTGCGCAGACCGGCAGCATTACGGTCCACATCGAACCCGTCAAAAACAACAGTGGGCAGGTTGGCGTGCTGCTGTTCAACAAAGCCCCCGGATTCCCGGGCAACCATCAGAACGCGTTCAAGCAATTTCTGCTGCCCGCCCAAAAAGGCAAGATGACGGTCACCTTTGAGGACCTGCCCTACGGGACCTACGCGATCACGATCATGCACGACGAGAACAACAACCTCAAGGTAGACGCCAACCTCCTCGGCATCCCCAAGGAAGGCTACGGGTTTTCGAACAACGCCCGCAACCTCTTCCGCGCCCCGAAGTTTGAGGAAGCGAAGTTTGAGCTCAAACAGGCGCAACTTACCCAACGCATCGATTTTATTTACTGACCAATGTAGCCCGGATTTTCAATCCGGGAATGTTTTCCGGAATTTTTATTCCGGAAACGAGAAGATCAAAATTAAATTAGACTTGTTGCGACGGGTTAATCGCGGGTTTAAAATGGCTAAGTACAAACTCATAAGTTCTGCATTGTGAAATCTTCTGGTACATCAGCTTTTGCCAGGCTATACCCGACAAAACTTATGAGTTTGTACTTAGAAGTTATCTCAAAACGCTGGGATGCTGCTTAGTCCGCGGTTGGGCCTCCCCCCAACCCCCTCCAAAGGAGGGGGAGCAACACCGTTTTAGAAAAAGAAATCATTAAACCGGTGCTTTTCCCCTGCCCTTGCGCACACGGTTCCCCTCCTTCGGAAGAGTTAGGGGAGGCCGCCCACACCCTTGAGCGGGTTTTGAGATGGCTTCTATTTAAGTTCTTGCCCAAGGAACAAAAGGGTTTTTGTTTGAGGAATACCAATATGTATTTCCCTCATTCCATAATCCTGATTAAATGGCTCTTTTACTTTTACGCCATTTAGTTTGTCTTTAATGGTTGCCCAAAGCATATCAATGTTATCGACTTCCAAATAAAACTCCATTTGCCCAATATCTTGTCCCGCGGGCAAAATATGAATTGTCAAATGGTCTTTCTGATAAATCGCATACGTTTCGGTGTCCATAACTGGCGAGAAGTTTAAAATATCCTGAAAAAAACTTGCCGTCTCCCTAATATGGAAGGAAGGTATCATTGGACTTAAATAAAGCGCTTTATACATCAGTTGTGCGTTTTTTACGGTTTTTTTAAATACCTGTTAGGAATGTTGGGAGCCTGGTAATTGATCTGATAGGCTTCACGGATTAACAGTTGAACGTTGCCATAAATTTGCGTTTCATTTCTTTGAAATTGAGGGAGCAAACCCATTTCGGTATAGCTAATTGGATTAACAGCAGGTACAAATGTTTCCCACTCGTATCCTTTACCCCAAATAATCCCTTTAATTGAAATATCCAAATCGGCCGAGTGGGCAATTAATAACTTCAACATGTCAAAGCAGAAGTTATTATGCTGGTTTACGGTATGAAAGATGGGTGTATGGCCTCCAAATCCGAATTCGTCAATTCCTGCTTTTGCATTAACATCCGCGTGATTATTTAGCAATACATTTGCACAAGACAGGTGGTTAAATTCAGCACAAATATGCAGCAAAGTAACCTCTTCCAGCGGGGTAAAGGCACTTTGCAGGGAATATTTCGAAGAAACAATATCAGGATTTTCGGCAATCAATGATTCAAGGAATTCGCTGTCATCAAGCAAAACAGCCAGTAATGGTTTGTTTTCAAACGACAAACCAAAGTCTGCAAAAACCTTGACGCAGTCCTTAAAGTTTGAACTTCGCAAATAGCCGCCCACAAGCTCTTCAAATAAGGTCTTGCCATTAAAAAGCTGGTTAGGGCTAATCCCATTCTCAAAGCAAGTCCGTATGCCGCTTACGGAATGAAGCTCTATGTCCGTAATGATTTTGTTTGCATAGTCCATCAGATATTGTTGATCAAGATTTTAAGTTTTAAGGCATTGGTCTCGCACCTGAGGGCATCTCCTGCATTGTTTGCATCAACGCACAAAGTTATTACGACGGACCGGTCTAATTTGTTTCAATTCCAATCTGGTGCGATTAAAAGTAGCCAAATGTTGGTACATACGACGGGCCCCACACGCCGGGCGCCAACATAATCCCATGAACCCACACCCGACCTCGGAGAGGTCGCATATTAGTAGCATCGTATGCCGGGCGCCAAACATGGGGCCCAAACAAAATCCATGAACACACCAACCCGACCTCGGAGAAGTTGCATTTTGGTATAGCCCTATTTACAAACCCCTGGTGCGTTTTTCTACCTATATTTGTATATGAAGAACTTCTGTTATGGCTGGAGTCGCACCTTTGTCCTTCATTCAGGCGCATAAAAGCGAGCTGGAAATCCTTTGCCAGCAATATCATGTGAGGCAACTGTACCTGTTTGGGTCAGCCCTGGCAACGACGTTTCGCCCCGATAGCGATCTGGACTTTCTTGTGACCTTTCAGGATGTGGAACCGCTCGAATACGCCGATAATTTCTTTGATTTCCGCGACGCGCTTGCTCAGTTGTTTCAACGCAAGGTGGGCCTTGTGGAAAGCCAAACGTTGAAAAACCACTACTTCAAAAGTAATGTCGAAGCCACAAAAGTGATCGTTTATGGAGGGCCGGATCGCGAAATGGCTGCATGATATAAAGTGCGTTATTGAAGGGCAAAACATAGCCTTTTTAACGGAGGATCCATTTTTGGAACTCACAAAGGCATGGTGAAAAAACCCACTCATTGTGGAAACCTTCACCCATATCACAAAATCACCCCCATAACCTTCCCCAAAACCCTCAACAACTGCCGCAAAATCGCTTTCCCGGAGCGCGATAAAGGCGATCGCTTTGAGCGCCTGATGCCAGCTTATTTGCAAAATTTCCCTATCTTAACCCCACAAACCTCCTCTATTTCATGGCCGTCAAAAAATCCGAACTCTACGCCACCCTCTGGAAAAGCTGCGACGAATTGCGCGGTGGCATGGACGCTTCCCAGTACAAAGACTACGTCCTGACTTTCCTCTTCATCAAGTACGTGTCCGATAAATATGGCGACCGCGACGATGCGGTGGTGTCCATCCCTTCCGGCGGTAGCTTCCGCGATATGGTCAAACTGAAAGGCAAACCGGACATCGGGGATCAGATCAACAAGATCATTGCGCGACTGGCAGAAGAAAACGACCTGAAAGGGGTGATCGACCTCACCGACTTCAACGACGAAGAGAAACTCGGACGGGGAAAAGAAATGGTGGACCGCCTCTCGGCACTGATCGGCATTTTTGAAAATCCCGCCCTGAACTTTAGCAAGAACAGGGCCGATGGGGACGATCTTTTGGGCGATGCCTACGAATACCTGATGCGCCACTTCGCTACGGAATCCGGGAAAAGCAAGGGGCAGTTCTACACGCCGGCGGAAGTCTCCAGGGTGCTGGCCAAAGTCATCGGCGTAGAGAAATCCTCCAGCCAATCCCAAACCGTATACGACCCCACCTGCGGCTCGGGGTCGCTGCTGCTGAAGGTGGCCGACGAATCGCCGAAAGGACTGAGCATCTACGGACAGGAAAACGACAACGCGACCAAAGCCCTCGCCGTGATGAATATGTGGATGCACGGCAACCCTACCGCAGAGATCTGGAAAGGCAACACCCTCGCTGCGCCGCATTGGCTCGAACCGGATGGATCGCTGAAAAAATTTGACTACTGCGTAGCGAATCCCCCGTTTTCGTACGCCGCCTGGCAAAACGGATTCGAGCCGGCCAACGACCCTTACCGGCGTTTTGACGGGTATGCCATCCCGCCCACCAAAAACGGAGACTATGCTTTCCTCCTGCATATCGTCCAATCGCTGAAAAGCACGGGCAAAGGCGCGGTCATCCTCCCGCACGGGGTGCTGTTCCGGGGCGGTACCGAAGCGCACATCCGAACCAAACTCATCCAACGCGGATACATCAAAGGCATCATCGGAATGCCCGCCAACCTCTTCTACGGCACGGGCATTCCCGCTTGCATCATCGTGCTGGACAAGGAACATGCCCAACAGCGCAAGGGCATTTTTATGATCGACGCCAGCAAGGGCTTCATCAAAGACGGCAATAAAAACCGGCTGCGGGAACAGGACATCCACAAGATCGTGGACGTGTTTACCAAACAGCTCGAGGTACCCAAATACGCCCGCTTTGTGCCGCTGGACGAAATCCAGACGAACGAATACAACCTCAACATCCCGCGCTATATCGACAGCCAAACCGCCGAAGACATCCAGGACCTGACAGCGCACCTGATGGGCGGTATCCCGCAGCGCGACCTCGACGAACTGGAACGCTACTGGCAAGTGTACCCCAATCTGCGCACCGAATTGTTCGAACCCGCCGACCGCCCCGGTTACAGCAACCTGAAAGTCCAGTTGGCCCGCCCCGCCCCGTTCCCGACCTCGGACAGGTCGAATGTTGGTAGCCCAAAGGAGACCATCAAAACGACCATCTTTTCGCATCCGGAATTCATCGCTTACGGCAAACAACTGGATGCTGCATTCAATGCCTTGAAACGCGACAACTACGCCCTGCTCCTTAGCATCGACGCCCATACGCACCCCAACGATTTCATCCATACCCTTTCAGAAAGCCTTCTTGCGCACTATACCGGCAAGGCGCTGATCGATCCCTACGACATTTACCAGCACCTGCTGGACTATTGGACGGCAACCCTGAAAGACGATGTCTATATGCTCGTGGAAGACGGATGGAAAGCTACGCTTGAACCCGTGCGCGACAGCAAAGGCAACCCCAAAAAAGGCGAATTCGACTGCGAGTTGATCCCCAAACCGCTGATGATCGCCCGGTACTTTGCCAGCGAACAAACTGCCCTTGGCGATCTGGAACAGCAACTGGAAACCGCAACCCGCAACCTGGAAGAGATCCTGGAAGAACACGGCGGCGAAGACGGTCTGCTCAGCGATGCCCTGAACGACAAAGGCAAAGCGACCAAAGCCTCCGTAAGCACCCGCCTGCGGGAAATCAAAAGCGATCCGGAATACGCTGAAGAGCGGAAGCTGCTGGATGCCTGCCTGTCCAGCCTGGAACTGGAAGCCCGCCTGAAAACCGCGATCAAAGACGCGCAGGCGGCACTGGATCGAAACGTCATCGCCCGGTACCCGAAACTCAGCGCGGAAGAGATCAAAGCGTTGGTGATCGACGACAAGTGGTTGGCTGCCATTCAAGCGGCTATCCAAGGCGAGATCGACGCGATTTCGCAGCGGCTGACGCAGCGGATTGTGGAGCTGGCAGAACGGTATGAATTTACGCTACCGGCGCTGGAGCGGGAGGTACAGGCGCTGACGGAAAAAGTCTCTGTTCATTTGGAAAAGATGGGGGTGGTATGGAAGTGAAGAAAGGGTATCAAATGACGGAACTTGGGCAAATCCCTTCTGATTGGCGAGCCGTTCGATTTGAAGATGTACTTACCGGATTTGCAAGTGGGGCAACACCATATCGGGGCAGGCCAGAATACTATAAAGGCAGTATTCGTTGGATTACCAGCGGAGAATTGAACTATAACACCATAACCGATACTGTTGAAAAAATTACCGAAGAAGCTGTTCGCAACACCAATCTTAAAATGCTGCCCGTTGGTACCTTTTTAATGGCTATTACCGGGTTAGAAGCAGCAGGCACGCGGGGAAGTTGTGGCATAGTCGGCAAAGAATCTACTACCAATCAATCGTGTATGGCCTTAATGCCAAAGAATGGTGAGATTACAACGGAATACCTTTACCATTTTTATGTCAAATACGGTGATGAATTAGCTTTCAGGTATTGTCAAGGAACAAAACAGCAAAGTTATACCGGTAAGATCGTCAAGATATTGCCGATAAACCTTCCCCCCACCCTAACCGAGCAACGCGCCATCGCCACCGCGCTGTCCGACGTGGACGCGCTCATCGCCGCGCTCGAGGGGCTCATCGCCAAGAAGAAAGCGATCAAGCAAGGGGCTATGCAGGAGTTGCTGAAGCCCAAGGAGAGATGGGTTTCGAAAAAACTTGGAGAAATTGCCGAAGTAGTTGGTGGTGGAACACCAAGTACGTTTATCCCGCAGTATTGGAATGGAATGATCAACTGGTTCACACCTACCGAAATTGGATCAGAAAAGTACGTATTTGAAAGCAACAGGAAAATTACTAAAGAAGGCATGCAAAGCTGTTCAGCAAAAATTTTACCTATTGGAACGATCCTATTGACTACACGTGCTGGAATTGGAGATGTAAGTATCTTGATGAATGAGGGTTGTACTAACCAGGGTTTCCAATCACTGATTGTAAAAGAAGGTTATTGCAATGAATATTTTTACTACCTCATTTTAACCATGAAAAACGTTTTGATTCAAAACGCAAGCGGTAGTACTTTTTTAGAAATTAGTCCCAGTAAAATTAAGCAAATCGAGACATGCATACCAAATTATGAAGAGCAAACTCAAATCGCCCAAATCCTCACCGACATGGACGCCGGGATCGCTGCGCTAGAGCGTCAGCGGGATAAATACAAGGCGGTGAAGGCGGGGATGATGCAGGAGTTGTTAACGGGGAAGACAAGATTGGTGTGATAATACCAACCTGCGACCTCTCCGAGGTCGGGAATGAGGCGGGGACGGCCGATGCGGTTCTACCAATATGCGACCTCTCCGAGGTCGGGAATGGGGCTGGGGGCTGCCAATGCGGTTCTACCAATATGCGACCTCTCCGAGGTCGGGAATGAGGCGGGGACGGCCAATGCGGTTCTACCAATATGCGACCTCTCCGAGGTCGGGAATGAGGCGGGGACGGCCAATGCG